>OHSA01000033.1_pt1 | contig 164128 bp, 103 predicted proteins | sample 1578571 | NCBI WGS metagenome assembly OHSA01 (sample SAMEA3879586, study PRJEB24766) | human gut metagenome | biome: human-associated habitat; feature: feces | place: USA | collected 1985/1987
GGTGTTACCCTGGGCTATAAGATAAAAGCCTTTCAGGCTTAGGGGATGCACGCTGGTAAATTATCATTTCCCCTTCCAGTATTTTCTCAGTTTATCAGCCTCCTTCTTAGTGATATGAATCACCGCCCCATGCTTGGGAGACGTAAAGTTAGTGGCTTTCATCACTCCCTCATTGAAGTGTCCCAGATGCGTGAAGTTCACAAAATCAGCAGTCTCACTGAAACCGAAATTATGAGGGTTGATGCTATAAATATCATACATCACTACCCATTTGTCCTCGCCGATACGTTTCCACATATTGGGCGCTTCGCAAGCTCCCGGTTCCGGGTCAATCCACTCCGGAAGATAGGAGTAACCACGGTTTATGTACTTGGAAACCGCCTGCTTGATGCCCGGAGTTCCGTCGTGTGCTACATAGAACATATGATATTTGTCGCCTACCTTCGTAATATCCGCATCAATGGCCGATTTCGTAGCATCAGGATACTGGAACAACAAGCGCGGCTCTGTCTCCAAGCCGTCAAAGTCTTCGTTTGCATAAGCATAATAGAGCATATTCCGGGCATTGCCCATGCGCATGGTGAAGTACACCATGATTCTGCCTGCATGTTCGTCGTAAACCAACTCAGGCGCCCAGGCACAACCGATTTCATCATACCCCGGGAAGGATTTATCGATACGGACTACATGGTGCGTCCAGTGAATCAAGTCTTTCGATTTCATCAGCACCAACCCGCGGTTGTTGCCCCATCCGTATTTTGCACCGTCTCTCTCCCACTCCGTGTTGCGTAATCCCTTCTTTTGGGCAAAGATGTGAAGGTCGGTCATTGCTATATAGAAAGTGCCATCCGGTGCACGATAGATGTGCGGGTCACGAATCCCTTTCTGTTCGGCAATCGTATCACCGGCAATGATGGGCTGACCGTTATTCACATCCGTAAAGGTATATCCGTCGTCACTTACGGCAAAGTACAGGCTGTGCGTTTCATCTTTAAAATAAGTAAACAGGTAGGCGCCCATCTCTTTTTCATCCGTCTTCCACTCCCGGGTCAGCACGGCGCCACCTTCCGGTTGAAGGGTCAGTTGCAGTTTGCCGTCCACTTTCAGCTTCACTGATTGCAGCCCGGGTTGCAACAGTTTGTCGTCATTATAGAGAGAAATGGTTTGTCCTGCCAACATGGGAAGTTCGAGTTTCAGTTTCAGCACTTCCTTTGTACCGTTCACTGCCGCTACATACCATTGCTGGCCATGGCGACGGGCAATCACTGCATATTTCCCGGGATAACCGTCAACGAAGCGAGTCTCATCCCACGTGGTGGGTACTCGCTTCATAAAGTCGAGGCAAACCTGCGGGGCATCCGTCAGATTATTGGGAGCTAAAGCATAGTTCTGGATAGGGTTCTGGAACAGTACGGCAGTAGCCAACTGGAATACGTCGGTAGTCCGGCGTGTGGTTCCACCATTATTGCCACGGTTCAGGCGTTTGTTCAGGAAGGTACCGCCAAACTCCATACAACCCACCGAATTACGGATAAACGGATGCAGACAGGCATTGAAAGCCTCTTCATCACAGAAGTGCTGGTTGAAAATCAAATTCTCGGAAGCCAGGACTGCCTCGCTGCCCACATAATTAGGATACATGCGTTCCCATCCTCTCGGCACCGTACAACCGTGGAAGATAACCATCAGACCATGATCGTCAGCATCACTCAGGATAGCTTCGTACAGGCGAATCGTCTCCTGCTTGTCTCCACCGAAGAAATCGACCTTGATACCTTTGACGCCCTGCTGCTGCAACCACTTCATTTCACGCTTGCGTGCAATGGGATTATCCATCAAGTTAACAGGACCTTGTTCTATATCATTCCAGTAACCGCTGGAACTGTACCACAGGAACACATCCACGCCTTTGCCCTGCGCATAGTCAATGAGAGACTCCATGCGCTTATGCCCGATGCGAGTATCCCACCAGTTATCTATCAGCACATATTCATATCCCATAGCCGCAGCCAGATCGACATAACGCACCTGGTCGTCATAGTTGATGCTACCGTCCTGCCAGAGAATCCAGCTCCATGTGCCACGTCCCATCCGGTAGTCATGTTCCGTTTCATACAATGGCTCCACAACATCCCACATCACAGTGGTTTCCACAATAGGTTTCAGCGTCTCGCCTACCGTAATTGTACGCCACGGGGTAGAACCCGGCAAAGCAAAGGCCGGAGCAACCGTTCCATTGCCATTATTTTCTTCGGCCATGGGGAAAGCTACCGTATACAGATTGCCTTCGGTAACATCGCTCAGGCGCGAACCGCAATAACGGCTATCGACTCCTGTCTCGCTGATGAGTACCCAGCCGTCTTCACCCACATGATAAAGACAGGGGAAAGTATATCCATGTCCGTATTGCGAACGCACATTCATCGGGGCATCAGCCTTATATTCTTCTTCATAACTGGGTTTGGTACGTTTCCAGCCTATCATGGCATCACTCTGGGGAGTAAGGAAAGTAGTGGTTTGCGCCGGGAAGCGGAAACCGGTCTTTTCGTTGTCTACAATGACACTTCCCGGCTCGCCTTGTTTGGGTAATGTATAGCGGAAAGCCACATCATTGTCGCTCACGCGGAATGTTACGTCCATCTTTTGCCCCTTTGCATTGGTAAAGGCACATACCAATTCATTGGCACGGTAGTGTATACGGGAGGCTTTGATGCGCGTCTGAGTATAAACGGTATCAATCTTTCTCTCTTTATGCCCGGTCAGCTTCATTGCTTTCGCGAAGTCCCCCACATTGGTTTGCAATCCCAGGGGAGAGGATTCGAGCATTTGCTTGCCGTTATAGGTGAGAGAATACGCGGCTTCTCCTCCTTCCGGACACGAAACGGTCAATTGCAGCTTACCATCCGGTCCACTGACGGTTACATCTTGTGCAGCCAGCGGTAAAGTGACCGCCACACATAAAAAGGCTAATCCTTTCAGTCTGTTTTTCATGTTTAAAAATGTTTCTCAGGTATTTAATACTTTTATATTATCATTTATCATTTATCATTTCAAATTCCCACTCAAAGGGTAGGAATTACCCGTTTAATCGTTCCATCCGCATTGAATTCCATGCGGTCAATACATACTTCCCGATGCGTACCCGGACTATCCTTCAGATAGTTCTTATTAATACGATGATAAACGATATACCACTCATCCGTACCTGGAATTTGTAGTACTGAATTATGTGCGGGGCCATAAATTCCCTTTTCCGGATTCTGAATCAATGCGATAGGATCTTTGGCTACCTCAATCGGGCCAAGCGGCGATTTGGATGTGCCGTATGCCACATGGTAATTAGGTGAACCGGTGTCATCCACCGACCACATAAAGTAATAGAGTCCGTTGCGATAGAACACGTAAGGCGCTTCACGGAAAGCATAGTCCTGCAAAGTTCCGCCTTCGGGAGTCATCACCGTGAGGGTTTTCTTCTTGATGGAAACCATGTCTTTATTCAATTCCGCACCAGCCATATAGCCATTGCCCCAATACAGGTAGGACTTGCCTGAAACAGGATCAGTGAAGACATCCACATCAATCTGCTGGCCATGACCTACGGGAGATTCCGTAACAATGGGATAACCCAAATCCGTAAACGGCCCGGTAGGAGAATCCGCCACAGCTACTCCGATCTGTTTTCCGCCTTCCTTAACCGGGTTGCCGCTATAATAGAAGAAATATTTATACTCACCTTTTATCAGTTTTTCTTCGATACACGGAGCCCATGCATTACCGTTAGCCCAAGGCACCTGATCGGATTTCAAATCGAGCATGACACCCTCGTACTTCCAGTTCTTCAAATCATCCGAAGAGAAAACCGTAAAATACCATCCTCCCCAACCGGGTTGCCCGTCGGTGGTAGAATAGATATAATATTTCTTCGTTTTCTGTGAATACAACACTTCGGGGTCGGCATGGAAGCCCGGCAATATGGGATTGTTGGGCAATTCACCCAGTTCGGCAGGTTTGCCCCACTTGTCAGTGATACGTATCAATTCATCACGGGTAATGGGGATAATCGTTCCGTGGCGGGGATGGAAATTCATCTTCACCTCGCTGTCTATGACTTTGAAGTTCTTCAGGTCAGTGGTTTCCGTAAACTGATACTTACCTTTCATATATACATCATACATCAATATATACTTGTCCTGATTAATCAGCTTAAACGTACCTGCACCTTCCACAGCGTCCGTTGTCTGCTGCTTATAGTCAGGTTCTTCTTCCCACTTGCCGGAGGTCAAAGAACGGGTAGTCGCAACCTTTATGCCGTTTCCGTGGCCTTCGGTCTTATAGAACAAATGAAATATACCATCTTTATATACAATGTCGCCATCAATGCACGACTTTTTATTTTCCGGAATGAAAAGCGGTTTCGGTTCGCCTTCCAAATCCGTAAAGTCTTCATTGGCATATGCATAGTAAATCACATCTGCACCATCACCGTACTTCATGGACCAGTAGACCATATACTTTCCGGCCTCCGGGTCGAAAACCGTCTGTGGCGCCCATACCCTTTTCAGCTGTTCTTGTCCGGGATAGCGTTTCTGCATATTAATGACCGAATGTGACCAGTTCACCAAGTCGGTGGACTTCAACAATACCATCGCACGGTTTGAGTCCCAGCCATTGCCGGACACCATATCCGTCACAACCATATAGAACGTGTTTCCATCCTGGCAACGCAGGATATGAGGATCACGCACTCCCCCTGTTGAACTGATAACTTTGGAGTCAATCACCGGTTTGTTGTCATTCAGTGCCCAGTAAGTATATCCATCCATACTGACGGCATAACACACGGCCTCCTCGCTGATATGATTACCATGAAAGTAGGTAAACAGATAGGCTACATAATCTTTTTCCTGAACAGGATGTTGCTGACTGAACGTGGGCAGCGTCACTGCCAACATTAAACTGATTGCTACTGCAATTTTTCTGATAGTGTTCCTCATAAGAATTTCGCATAAATTATTGGGTGTCAAAAATACACATTTAAAAAGACATATACCACCACGATTCATTCAAAATAGGAATAATTTTATGTCATTTCATTAAAAAACAAAGATTTACCCGCTACTATGAAACAAAAATGGAGTTTGTCGCTAACGACAAGCCCCATTTCCCATCTATATTGAGAACTGAAAACTCAATTCAAAAAACGTACCATTTCACAAGCGGCAAGCAGAAATGCACCCACTCCGAAATTGGCGGTTGAATTGGCATCCACCACTTGTCCCGGGATAGCCTTCTCACCGATAGGCTGTACATAGCCGATACGTCCGTCCGGTTGCAGGGCAACAGTCGTCAGATACGTCCAGGCTTTTTCCACTACCGGTTGATAAGTGGCTTTATCCAGGTAGCCGTTGTTCATGCCCCACAGCAAGCCATAAGTAAAGAAAGCCGTGCCGCTGGTTTCCGGTCCCGGTGCATGTTCGGGGTCGAGCAGGCTGCGCGTCCAGTAGCCTTCCGGTTGCTGGCAGGCGGCCACCGCTTTTGCCATGGCCCGGAAACGGCCGATATATTCCTGGCGATACGCATTGTCTTCGGGCAAGTCCTTCAAGACTTTGGCCAATGCCGCAAGCACCCAGCCGTCTCCGCGTGCCCAGAAATCTTTCTTACCGTTCACACTCTTATGTTTGGGATAGATATATTTCCCGTCACGGTAATAAAGTGCATCTTCGGGGTCGTACATCAGGCTATCGGCAAACGCCCAGTATTCATGCAGTTTTTCCAGATAAAGCGGATTGTTGGTTATCTTATATAATTTAGTCATCACGGGCATCACCATATAAAGACCGTCGGCCCACCACCAATAATCATTCTTGTCCGTACCCATCTGATACTCCATCACCTCGCGGGCACGGGCTATCTTTTGCGAATCCGGCTCTATGTTGTATAAGTCGGCATACGTCTGAAAGCAAATCTGATAGTCACCAAAGAGCACGTAGTCATCACTTTCACCGTAACTGTATTTCCATTCGGCTTTATCGTCCGACTTGGCTCCCTTCCATTCGTTGTGCTCCGCCCAGGCTTTGGAGTAATTCATGAAACCGGAGTCGCCGGTAAGGAAGAATGCTTCCATGTTACCGGTATGGTAAGCGGCATTGTCCCAAAAAGAACGTCCATGCTTGGGGTTTTGCGCCTGCCAATAGTTATTCACTTTATAAATTATATCCACTACTTCTTTGGCTTCATCTTTGGGAGTGGTACAAGCCGACACTCCGTTCAGACAAAAAGCCAGGATCAGGATGTTTCCAAAAAACTTTTTCATATACTTTTCCTTTTTCACTTAATTAGCATACCATTTGTTATCATTCATAAAGAACAACAAATTCATATCTGTCAAACCACTCTTATCAATTGCATCCCTGAGTGAACCCTATTCAGTCGTTACTTGAATGCCATTCACTCGTATACTTAACCTATTTCAGTCGTTACCTCATTATCCCCCTCTCAGAAAGTATTCTGAGAGGGGATCAGAGAGGATCTGCCATTGCGGTAAATTATATACACATTCACATCAATCATTCACTTCCAGCACATACACCGGCTGAGGAGCAAACTCCACCATACGTTCTCCGTCACCCTGCTTGGTATGTTGCACGAAGAGATGAAGACGGCGCTTTTGCTTCCAAAGCTCCGTATCATGCGACGGTTCCCAGGCATCTACCGGAAAGTCGGTCAGATCAGTAAAAGTCCATTTGCCCGTCCCGACTGCCGACGCATGCGCCATCGACACCCGGCTTCCCCGTTCCTCGTCACGGAAGACATAGAAGATTTCACCACCATCTACCACGATACGCGGACGGGCAATGGGAATCATCTTGGTGCCGCCGCCTTTCAGAGAGAAAGGAGTCCGGCGGTCTGAAACCCGGCGGTTATGCCACATGGCTCCGTCATGCCATACGATGCGGTATTGGGGAATTTCACTGTCGGGGTCGCGCCAGTAAGTCGCGATATAGGGATTGCCGCTTGCATCGGCACTCATACTGGTCTGATTAATCAATTCTGAGTTTTGCGGAATTCGGCAAGCATATTCCGCGTTGGCGTAGCGGATAGGCAGATCATACTTCTTGCCATTCGCCTTATACCATGTCACGCCATTGTCAAAGGAACGGGCATAACAAAGATCATGGTTCGTCTCCACATGCCACGTTTCACGCCACACCCAGGAGAGGTGGATAGTGCCTTGCTCGTCTACATAGAGCTGCCAGTAAGCATTCCTCTTATCTTCGCCGTCAATCAGGACGTCCTGCACCCGGCTCCATTTCTTCTCTTTCACGGAATAGCGGTTCATCACCAGATTGCCCCGGCCGGAAGAACCGGAACGGTAGACAAACAGCAAGTCGCCCCCATTCAGCGGATAGAACTCCGGATAGGTGACATTTCCTTCATCCACACCCGTCATGGGTTCCTTGTCTCCAAGTTCCAATGTATGCGGGGCTGTGCTGCGGCAATAATTCATCGGATGCCCGTGATGGTCGAACGAGAGATGCAGATACCCGTCTCCGTCCAGCATCATGCTGATGATGTTATGGGCATCTTTTACGTTTCCTTTGTATTGTGTGCGGTTCAGCGTCCACCGGTCGGAATTCAGTTTCCGCTTGCCCAGCACCAGATAACCGTCCGCATCATAATAACAGATATATTGTTCATCTCCTTGTGTCACAAGAGAGTTGTTGCGGAAGACGGTTGTGTTGACTGACGTCTGGCTATATCCCTGCCCCACCTCCACAAGCCGGGCTTGCTGTGCCCGGAGTGTGAAAGTCGTTGAGAGAATTAGAAAGAAAAAGAGAATATGTCTGTTCATGATATCCTTATTTAAGAGGTAATTTGACAGCTCAGCGTCTTAGTCATGATAAGCGTGGTCTTTCGGGAAATCTTCTCCCTCCCAAGCTTTCTTCGATGTCCAGGGCAATGCCTCATCCGTCCAGAAAGGAGCATCGGCGGGCAGTCCTAAAGGCAGGAAGGCCAGTGAAGCCAGATACAGGCTGCCATTATTCGTATACCAGTCGGAGATATTGGGCTGTGAACCGTTGAAGCCTAAAGTCAGATAGCCTTTCTCATTGAAGTTCCGGTGGTCGCCAAACATACGCTGAATGACAGCCGTCATTGCTGCACGTACTTGTCCGGCAGGCAGTTCCTTGGGCAACCAGCCGCGCCATGACAACAAGGCAAGCGGTTGCAGCACGCCCGTGCGATAGGTAATGGAGCGTCCGAATACCGGGAATGTGCCCTCGGGAGAGATAAAGCGTTCCAATATCATGCCGAAACGCTGCATACGCTTCATAGCTTTGGGGAAGTTGCCGCCCGCTACATTCCAGATGTTCTTCTTTCCGCCATCCGTCATCACTTCAAGGCATTCCACGTACATCGGATGAATCACAAAACTATTGTAATAGTCGAAAGCAAAATCCTGTCCGTCGCTGTACCAGCCATCACCCACATACCATTCGTCTACTTTGCGCAGGGCGGAAGTAATGCGGTAATAATCAGTCTGTGCGCCCGCTCTTTTCAGGAAACACTCAATGGTCGAGGAGAACAGCAACCAGTTGGTATAAGGAGGATCGACCCGACGCAATTGCTGGAATTCGGCGATATAGCGTTGTTTGGTCAGCTCATCCAATGGCATCCATAAGGCATCGTATCCGCGCAAGAAACTCTCTGCCACGTATGCAGCATCTACCAAAGGCTGCCCCTCTTTTCTCCATAGCAGATAATCTTTGCTTTCCGGGTCGACGGCCTGAGCATAACTCTTTAACGCCCATTCGCGCAATTGCTTGCGCTGCACTCCTTCTGCCGTATCGTCGTCCGGCAGTGACAACCACGGAGCCAGACCTGCCATCAACCGGCCGAAGCATTCCATATAGGTCACCCGCTTATCGCGTCCGTCCCAGGTGGGGCTTAACTCCACCTGCATATCATCCTGCAAGCGGCCTTCGCTCATGCTGCTAAGTACTGGGGCGGCCATCTGATACAAGACACCGGTCCACAGTTCACGGTCAGTCTTCACTTTTTCCGCTTTCTTTTTTGCCGAGATATTGGCGGGAATCAATAATGCTACGGTCAATAGCAACCACAAATATTTTTTTGTTTTCATGATATTGTATATAAGTTGTTTTTCATCGTTGCAAATATATACCTTTTCAGAGAAAGCGACCTGTTATAAATATTTCAAAAAGGGGTATATAATTGACCAATTCCAGCGGAAAGGATGAATTTTCATCCAAACTTGCCTCTCTCTAACGTCTTTACCTGATAAATACGAATATAGGAAGTTTACCACTCACTAACCCACTCAATAAACGGAATACCTTTCTCATTAAAACGAATGGGCAGCCAGATATATCGTGAATCTGCCAGACTTTTCGGACGCCACACATCTGCCATAAACATATATCCGCCATCTTTCAACGGCAGTATATAGGTGCTTTGTCCGCCAAAAGTAATTTTCGCATCTTTGCCTACGCAAGGGTTGGGCAATCGCGTCCATTCTCCCAAGATAGAAGAAGCCGTCATCAGTCGGGCTTCGTTCGGATCCCATCCCGTGCATCCGGATGCTATCATCCAATATGTTCCGCCTTTTTTGAATATAGCCGGGGCTTCATTGTGTCCGCCGGGAAATATGCGGATGTACTTTCCGGTATGGCTCAGGTAATCATCAGACAATTCTGCTATGTGCAGCGTCAGGTTATCTTCCGAAGAATAAATATGATAGGCCTTACCGTCATCGTCCACAAACAAGGTCATATCGCGAGACATCTGCCCGCCTGCCAAGTCACGCTTCACGAACATTCCTTTGCCGATAGCTTTGCGCCACTCCGGAGTCCACCATTCGTAATCTTTCGGATTCCAGGTGAGTTCCTGTTCCTCCTGTGTCATATTCAGTGGATAGACGCCCGGATTCACACGTCCCGAACGGATGAACCGGTAAGGTCCTGCCGGCGTATCGCTGACCGCCACTCCGGCACGGGAAGGGGCATATCCTCTTCCTTTAAGTTCCAGATGGAACCACATTACGTATTTCCCTGACTTCTGATTGTATATTACTTTGGGACGTTCTATGATACATCCTTTCTCTATATCACTTCCCGCCTCATCAGATACAGCCAAAGCCACACCTTCATACTTCCAGTTGCGCAAATCGGCTGACGAATAGCACGTCACCCCTACCTGCGTCGTAAAACCGGAGGAAGGACGATGTTCGCCAAACCAGTAGTATTTCCCATTATTGAAGAGAATACCGCCACCGTGGGCATTGATTACATTGCCGTCGGTGTCTTTCCAGAGTTCGCCGGAGGCAATAGACTTTTTACCTGTTGAATTTGCTTGTCCCCACAGAGTAGCTTGAAACAAGATACATAGAAACAGATAATGCCCTATTACTTTTAAATATTTACCCATATCTTTATACCATATTAAAAAGAAAGGCGAGGCGAACCTTTCCTCGTGAAAGGTTCGCCTCGCCATATTAAGAACAAAAACCTATCAAAAACTAAGAATAATTTTTAGTCAACCTTTTCCTCATCAGCAACAGCTTCTTCCCAAGTTTCCCACATCGGCACATTGGCATCATATCCATCGTAACCGTAGTTTTGAGCTAACTGTCCTTTATTATTCGCAGTGATAGCACTGTTCGGAACCGGCCAGAACAGGTTACGTTTATCCATATAATAAGTCAAAGTCCTACCATTGGAAACAATATCCCCCTTGTTGTACAAAGAATAATGAATGATACGCTGATACCAATAACTTCCACCAACATTATCCGTACCTTGCTGTTTGTCCCAGTTATCTTTGCTATACGTATTTCCCCATTCATCAGGTTTGCCGCTCAATGCCAGACAGAGAGATACACGAGTCAATTCTACATTGCGCCACTCTTCCAGATAGAGCTCGCGGGCACGTTCGTTCATGATATCACCAATAGTCACGGTTCCAGCTGCATAAAGTTGTGAACATTTAGCACGTTTACGTACTTCATTTACATCTGATGTGGCATCCTTACCCTGATAATATTTAGCTTCAGCACGCAGCAGATAAGTTTCTGCCAAACGATACAGATACCAGTTTGCATTAGCACCGGAACCAGCTGCACCTTGAAAGTCATTGGCTCCCATATTAGCCTCATTGCGCACATCTTCCAAATAGATCTTATAGTGAGGGAAATCAAACCAATCACGAATTGTATCATTACAGAGTAAAGCTCCCTTAGGAGTTGTGATAACAGGTTTACCATCTTTATCTACCCCCCAAACATCTTCAGGTGAATAGAGCATAAAGTTCTGACCATAATATTTAGAATCCTTATTATTGTAAGTCAAGTCCTCCATATTTACCCAGTTTCCTACTTTTGAGTTATGGCGAAGGTCTTCCTTATCTTCCACACCATTCACTACCCAAAGTCCGTGTTGAGCAAAATGAGTAGCACGAACAGTGGCAATACCACGGCCAAAAGCACGTGTAAAGTCAGTAGTAGCTTCATACTTGCCATTATTACGTGCATAACGTTCACCGGCTGTTTTACTATCAGGTGTCTTCAGGTTACCGTCACTCCAGAAAGGACCAAAAATACGCATAGATAAGAAGTTCACAAATGACTCATCCGTACAGTTAGGCATTCCCATAATAACTTCTTTATTCGCAGCGATCATCTTGTTTTCAGGACGATGCAAGTCCCAGATCACGTTACGGGTAATCTTCCATGTCTGCGTTTCACCGCCATCATTCGCATTACCAAAACTTTCCGTCATCAGTGATAATCCCGACTGATCAATCAAAATATCCGCTTGCTTCTCAGCCTTTTCAAACTGCCCCGTTGCCAGATAACATTTGATAAGTAATTGGCGGCATGCCTCTTTATTCACCATACCAATGTAGCGGGTATCATTCTGCACAGGCACCCATTCCACAGCTTTTTCCATATCCTGAGTGATCATATCCAGGATTTCCTCTTTCTTAGTAGACCGATAGTTACGTTTGGGCACTTCCAGCGTCTTTGTTACCAAAGGAATATCACCAAACTGCATCACCAGGTTCAAATAACGGTAAGCACGATGGAAATAAGCACGCCCTTTATAGGCATTTTTTGTTTCCTCACTCAATGCAGTCACTTTGTCTATAAAGGACAATATAGTGTTGGCATGCTTGATACCCGTGAAACCTTCGTTCCAGAAGTACATGATTCGGTTGTCATCACCGTTGTTCAAACCACTGGTAGGTTGCAACTGATTGGCAAAATTACCATACACACCACCTGTACCATCAGTTTTACCATACAGAGAAAGTTCTGAAAATAGATATTCCGTACCAAGAGGTATGCTGATATTACAATCACCACTGCTATAGTGGAATGCCCAAGTGCGGAGATGACGGTCAGCCATAGCCAATACAGCTTCCAGACCAGATTCAGTGGCAAATGTAGTCTCAGGTTCATAGAACGACAGAGGATCCGGTTTCAAAAAGTTGTCAGTGCATGCACTGAATACTGCTATTCCTGTAAGGAGCAATACACCCTTAGAGAGCTTATTCTTAATATAATTATTCATTGTTTCAACAGTTTAAAGAGTTAAGTTTAATCCGAATGTAAAGGTACGGGTAGCCAAGCCACCGGTTTCCGGGTCTGCATATTCCCAGTCTGCCGCCCAGGTCGCTACGTTACGAACAGTACCAAAGAGTTTTACACGTTCCAGCTGTATCTTCTTCGTCCACGCTTGCGGCAAGGTGTAAGCCACAGAAATATTGTCCAGACGAATGAAGGAACGATTGTGCAACTTCTGTACACCCTTAGCGCCATTCGGACCATAGGCATCGAGACGCGCATACTCATTAGTCGGACTTTCAGGTGTCCAGTATCTCTTCTTGAAAGTATTGCTGTTATAAGTAATCAATGAACCGCCATTATCCTGATTCAGATAATAACCTTCCAGACTCTTATGTCCCATATAGGAATACATGCTGAAAGAAATATTGAGATCCTTCCAGAGAGTGAACTCATTACGGAACGACCAATGGATAGGCGGATTTTTCTTACCCAGGAACACTTTGTCCTTCTCATTGTAAACCGGCGTACCGTCTTCTTTATCGTCAGCAGTATAGTGGTTCACTACTTTCGGATCGCCCGGACGTTGTCCTACCTTAGCTGCTTCTGCAGCCTCATCAGCCTGCCAAATACCATCCATCTCATAATCCCAGATAGTACCAATGGATTGTCCGATAAACCAACCGTTGCTTGTGTCGTCCATCTCTTTACGACCAATCACTTCTCCGGCTTCATTGAGCACGTCTTCGTATTCATAATAAAGATGCTTGATTTCATTCTTATAGATGGAAAAGCTTAAAGTAGAGCGCCATTCGAAATCCCGATTCTGAATATTCAGGGTATTTAATGAAAGCTCGAAACCCCTGTTCTGCACTTCACCCAAATTGGTAGTAATGCTTCCAAATCCGGTAAATCCCGGCAGACGTTGTCCCATAATCATATCATGCGTCTTCATAATATAATATTCAGCACTACCCGTGATGCGATCATTCAGGAATCCGAAGTCCAAACCAAAATTTAAAGCTTCCGTTTTCTCCCATTGCAGATTCGGATTAGACAAACGGTCCATACCCAAATACTTAACATCTACTGTACCGCCATTAGCAACCAAATACCCCATTGTAGCCCCTGCTCCGGCACCCAAATTGGCAAGAGCAATATAAGGGTCTTTCAACGAACGGTTACCGTTCTTACCCCAAGAGACACGCAATTTACCGGTACTCATCGGCTCCCAATTAAAGAACTTTTCATTGGTAAAATTCCATGCAGCAGATATAGAAGGGAAGGTAGCCCACGGATTGTTGGCACCGAAAGCGCAATAACCATCACGACGAACCGTACCAGTAATCATATAGCGATCATCGTAAGAATAGAACAGACGTGCCATATAAGCAGCAGCCGTTTCGTGCGTATCATTTGAAGAAAAGCTACTCAGCGTCTTGCTACCATTGCTGGTATTATGAAATCCCAAGGCATCCGAGGGTAATATCTTGCGTGCGTTAATCTTATCCTGCCAAAAACGACGTTCTTCTGCTTCCTGCACCAAAGTTAGAATAAAGTGATGCTTTTGGGCAAGCGTATAATCCCATGTAATAGTATTATTCAAAGACCAGTCAAAGCGCTTACTCTGTTCACGATTTACGCCCTGGCTATCCGGATTAGAGTCAGGTTTAGCAGCTGACATAAAGTAGCGGTCATAGAAGAATTGATAACGGGGAGCTATATTGAAATCATAAGTGATTCCAAAAGGTAATTTTACTTTAGCATTGAAAATAGTATTCAACACAGTATAGCCCTTCTCCAGATCCAGATACTGACGCTCAAAATCATAGTTGTAGCCCCATTTCTTATTGGAACCCATCGGATATTGGCAATAGCTACCATCTTCGTTACGATAAGTGGAGTAAGGACTGTTTCGCAACATATTGGCATCCCAGTAATTCGTACCAAGATTTACAGAAATATCACCGTCACTACGATCCTGGAAATTAACGTTCGCTCCGATTTCCAACCAGTCGGTCACTTTGCCGTTCACCTTCAAGTTGGCACGGATGGCATTGTAATCGTTACCTCTCACTGCACCCTCATTCTTCAGGTAACCGATGGACATGTAGTAATTCATCCGGTCACCGGCACCGGAAATGCTCGCCGTATAATCCTGGTTGATACCTGTACGGAAAGTACGGTCGTACCAGTCGTATGTGTTTCCGGCCAGATAGTTAGCCAAAACACCATCTTCCAGTCCTAAACGCTTTGCATAAATACTGGCGTCCGATTCTCCACTCTCATTTGAAGTGAACGCTCTCCATTGGTCAACAGAGATGCCATACCGGCCCAAATTCGCAGGATTATCATAATAACCGGCAGCACGGTTATATATATATTCTTGTACGGGCTTGCCATCAGAGCCTATTATATCTTTACCGTTCTCATCCTTCTTGTTTTTCCATTGTCCAGCTGCATACGCTCCATAAACACCGGTAAAAGGGTCAGTGGCATAAGTATCTTTCTTATACCAGTCTTCACGATATCTCATATAGCCGTTGGCATCATAAACATCACGATATTCACTCTTTGTATTGATACCAAGAGTAGCAGTAAAATTAATGGTCGGCTTACCTGACTTACCCTTTTTAGTCGTAATAATTATAACGCCATTGGCAGCTTTAGCACCATAAACAGCAGCAGAAGAGGCATCTTTCAATACATCAATCTGGCCAATATCATTCGGATTAATTTCAGAAAGTTCACCATAAAACTGCATACCATCAAGGATAATCAACGGATCATTATGTCCACCATCTGTATATACAGAACGCTGACCACGAATCTGCATAGAACCACCACCCTTAGCAGAAGCATCGTAACCGACATTCAATCCCGGTGTACCACGCAATACATCTTGCACAGTCTTGGGAGCCTCATTTGCCAACTTATCTGGACGAATTTGGATAACAGAACCGGTCAGGTCTTTTTTACGCATTTGACCATAACCCACAACCACAACCTCATCCAGCATTTCACTATCCTCCTGTAGTGTTACTTTCACATTCCTTTGCCCGTTCAAAGGCATCTCTACCGTTTTATAACCAATGAAACTCACCACCAACGTAGCATTAGGGTTTACTTTAATTGAGAAATTACCGTCAATATCAGTAATTGTTCCATTAGAAGCAGTACCTTTCTCTACGATACTGGCACCAATCACAGGCCCCATTGCATCCTGCACCGTACCCGTTACTGTAACTTGGGAATTCTGAGCGCCCAGATATGGAACGTTCGTCATAAGAGCCATACAGACCATTAAGGTAAAAAGCACCTTGCTTAGTCCCACTCTTGAGGAAATTTTTCGTTTTTCCATCGTATAATTTTTAAGATTAAAAAATAATATAAGTTCTCTGTCTTCAATCCGGAAACTGCATGCCTGGCTTCCGAACTGCATGGCAAATGTAGAGGAAAAGAATATAGCGAATCACGACAAAAATGCCAGAGTTGTTTAAGAATGGTGCATGAAACAATCGTCCATCAATAATGCACCATTCTTAAACAACTCTGGCTATTTATCTACTGTCAGTATATCCTCAACCGGCCTTGATTAGAGTGACAGGCCTGGTTTCACTCTCTCTCAATCGTTCCTCCCGAAGTAAATCGTTCCATATATTCAGAAGGTTGCATTCCTATCTCTTTTTTAAAGATGCTGCTGAAATAGCGCGGGTCGTTATACCCTACCGCATACGCCAATTCCGAGATACGCACATGCTTTTTCTCTTCCATAATCCGGCACGCCGCTTTCATACGAATATTACGGATAAATGAAACATAAGTCAGTCCGGTGAGAGACTTCAATTTACGGAAGAAAGTGGATTTAGTAGTATTCATTTCTTCCAGAAATTGGGTCTGGTCAAAATTCGGATCATCCAAATGGCGATTTACACAGTCAATGGCACGTTGCAGGAAATCTTCGTCCATACTGGTATAGTTCAGTTCTTTCGCCTCAAACACCAATTGTTTCTTGAAGTCTTTCATGACCCGCTCACGTGACTTCAGTAAATTGCCGATACGGGCATGGAGCACACTCAGGTTGAACGGTTTCGTTATGAAAGCATCCGCTCCCGATTCATAGGCTTCCACACGATCTTCTTCTTGCTTTTTAGCAGTCAGCAGAATTAACGGTATGTGCGAAGTATCGAAGTTTCCTTTTATGTTCCTGCAAAACTCAATGCCATCCATCACCGGCATCATGACATCAGATACAATCAAATCAATATCTTCCGCCTCTACCACTCCGAGTGCTTCCTTACCGTTAGTTGCTGTATAAATTTCATATTCACCACCTAACAATTTCACCATCAAGCCCAATAGGTCTTCGTTATCTTCAACTAATAATAAGGTGTGACTCTTCTCCGCTGCACTCTGTTCAACCGGAATTATATTTTCTTCCAAGATATCCGCCTGAGCATCCGTTATCACTACATCTTCCTGCACGGCATCTATTCCATCCGAATCCAACAAAGTCACGGCATCATCTATCTCGTCTTCCGAATAAGCAAACCGGTGAACCGGGAATTGTATCTTAAAAGCAGCCCCTTTACCTTCTTCACTCTCTACCGATATGGAACCATGATGCAGAGTAACCAAATCGCGCACCAACGACAACCCGATTCCCGTACCAATGGTATTAAACTTCCTGTAATCTCCTTCATAAAAGCGTTTAAACAAGTTCTTCTGCGACTCTTTCGGAATACCGGGACCGTTATCCTTCACTATTATGCAGGCTATTCCGTTAACTTCATCACAATTGAGTTCAATTCCGACCTTGCCACCGGGCTTGTTATATTTGGAAGCATTGGAGAGCAAATTATATAATATCTTATCCAGTTTATCCGGATCAAAGAAAGCCAAGCACTTATCCGCATCGCTTTGAATGGTGAAATGAATATCTTTCTTCTTCATCAACGGGCGGAAGCCATCCAGACTCCGGCGTACAAACAAAACCAAATCCCCTTGCAATACCTTCAACTTCAAGTTGCCCGTCTCCGCTTTACGAAACTCCAATATCTGTTGCAGCAGACGTATCAACCGATTGATATTGTGTATCATCACATCATACTGCTCCTTATAGGCGGGTGCCGTCTGCTTCAGCTCATCCACAGAAGCCGAAATGATGGTCAGCGGAGTCAGCAGCTCATGTGTGATATTTGTGAAGAATTGCAGTTTGGCATGATTTATTTCCTCCGATTTTGCCTGCTCCATCTCGCGCAGATGCAAGGCATTGCGCAGGCGGATACGGTTGCGGACAATCCGGTAAATATACCAGGAGATACCGAGAAGTACCATTATATATAAGGTGTAAGCCCACCAGGTTTTCCAGGGTGGTGGCAGAATGACGACTTTAACAGTTTGTATATTCTCGTCCCAAATGCCGTTTGAATTGGAGGACTTCACATAAAAAGTATAGGTGCCGGACTTCAGGTTATTGTAATATGCAAAACGTTTGGATGCATCCGTATATTGCCAGCCTGCATCAAAACCATCCAATCTGTAGGCATACTGGTTTCGCTCCGGATTGGCATACTCTAATGCAGAGAACTCTATGCTAAAGTTATTACGCTTATAACTCAGAACGATTTTATCGGTGAACCTCGGTGACAGACTTGATATTTCAGCACGTTCCTCATCAGAAAGACCGGTCCACGACTGATTGAATACTTTGATATCGGTGATTACAACCGGAGAAGAGAAGACCTGTTCATCCTGTTTGTCAGGGTAAAAACTATTATAACCCCGATGTCCTCCGAAGAACATTTCACCGTCAGCAGCAACGAACGATGCTCCCCGATTGAAGATGTTATCTTGCAGACCATCAGAGGTGGTGTATAAACGATAAGTTACATTCTGCAAATCCCGCGGCACAGTGAGGCGCAGCAGACCAGCATTAGTTCCCAGCCAAAGGTTGCCTTTCTTATCGCTCTGTATGTTAGTCACCGCATCTCCCGGCAGATTCCACAATTTATGTACCGGCAGAAATGCATCTTCCGCTGCATCATAAAGGCTCAATCCACTTCCTCCGGTTCCCACCCAAATACGTCCCTCAACATCCTTATAAATGCAATTTGCATAATCACTGTTCAGCTTTCCATTGAAAACCGAATAACCGGAAAAGGTATATCCACTTAAAGAATTCCCGCTACCCTGAATGCGAATGACTCCATGTGTATTGGAAGCCAACCACATCTCACCGTCACGTCCTTCAACAAGTTGCATGACCACCATATCCCGCACAGCCACGTCTCCAACCTTCAACGAATCGAGACGTACCGGAGTTCCATCCGCCGCACGCATTGAAATCCCGCCCTTAGTGGCAAACCATAAGTTTTGCTTGGAGTCTTCACAAATATAATAGATACAGGAATTGCACATCCACGGAGCATTCGAAGAATTATGAGCTTTCACACGCTTTCCTACAGGGGCTGATTTATCTATTTCATAAGCTCCTCCATTGTACACTCCAATCCAAATATGCCCAGTAGAGGGAGATTGCATAATGGACATCACTGTAGAAATCCCCCTGTATAAACTAAAGTCCGGCATTTGGTTATGATGAGTGAATTTCCCGGTCCGACGATCTTTCACACCAAAGCCGTAAGTACTGATTCCCATCCAAAGTTGCCCTTCATCATCTAGCATGATACTACGGACAGAATTACTCTTGAGCATCCGCTTCGCTTCAGACAAACAGTCGAGATTGAACTTTGCCTTACGGGTATTCGCCATATTAACACCGCCGCCAATCATGCCTATCCACATAATGCCCTGCCTGTCACGCAACAAAGAGGCTACCTCACTACTGGTTATCGAGTTCTCCGATTCACCGGAATAACAGTTCTCAAAATCAAAACGCGACTTCTCCACATTCCGCAATGGAAGTATACTTAAACTACTACGGGTACCTACCCATAAAGATTGCGTATTGATGTCCTCGGAAATGGCATAAATCAGATTATCGGAAATTGTACCCGGCCGTTTCTCATCATGGACGAATGTTGTCCAGGTTGTTTTCTCCGGATTATAAGCATCATGCAGTAGATGTAACCCTGATCCCCAGGTTCCCACCCATATGTTTCTACGGCTATCCTGAAAGACAACATGAGCCGAATTTCCGATATTCATCTTCGGATATTTCCAGTATTTACCAGTTCCCGTTTCATAACGGAACAATCCCTGACTCCACGTACCAATCCATATATCCCCCCGGTCATCTTCGAACAAAGATTTAACGGTCGTCTTAGGGAAAACTCCACCGGTATTATCTTGATTGAAAGCTAAAAAACGATTATCATCTTCCAAATATTCGATCAACCCTCCTTCCGTAGCAAATAGAATGCGATTGTCGCCCGTCACCAATATTTGAGATACGCCACTATTGTTTATCACCGGGTCATCTATTTTCCGGATCTGTCCTGTCCGTTTATCCAACACATTCAACCCGTTGTAAGTACCAATCCATAATCGATGTTGCGCATCCTCCGCCACACAATATATATTATTATTAGTCAGTAAGTCCGGACAATACAAATTGGATTTATAGGTAGTGATGGAGTAACCATCATATTGGAAGAGTCCGTTGCGGGTAGATATCCAGATATAGCCATCCCGGTCCTGGTATACCGACTGTACATCCTTGCTCGGCAAGCTGTTCAGAATAGATGAGGATTTAAATACCAAAGAATTATGCCCGGATGCCATCGTAGCTTGACACATCATGGGGAGCAATATCCCAAAGCAAAAGAGGAAACTCCAAATCTTTTCTTTCATAGTAATCAGTTAGCAAATATTATTAATCAATACCGGCAAATATACATAAAAAGTTCTAAAACTATCTTATTTGTCCTATAGTATTATTTCTTGGGCTGAAACACTAGTGTGACAAGCAACCACAGATTCAGAGTAGGCCACGTATGTAAATAAGTATAGACCGGGGAATGTCAGAATGACAAATTGCTAATCCTGTGCCGTCACATTCGCTTGTTTCCGTACCAGCTATAGCGTTATACGGGAAAACGCAAGGATTTCTTATCAGAAAACCACAAAAGAATACAAGAAAAGGGTAAAAGCAGACTATTTGATAACGAAAAGATTATCATTAAATCATTATAGAACGTACTTCCAATATATTCCGGAAAAACGCTTCTTTCATCCGGTTCCTTATTTCTATCGAAATAGAAAATATATTGTCCGTAAAAGGCAGGGCTACACCCTTCGGACCGGATGGTATCACCCTTTTCTCTATAAGGTGTCACCTTTTTGGGGATATGGTGTAGCCCTTTCGGAAAAAGAATGTATCTTTTGGGTGAACAGATAGTGTGTTTTATGCGAATAGATCGTCTGTTTGGATGCAAAAGACCGTCTGTTTTGGTGAAACAAACGGTCTAAATCGGTAAAAAAGACGGGTAAAATCTTCTGGAAGACCTTATCTTGCGGAAAGGCTCGTTATTAAAAACAGAAAAAATCGAACTTTATATCACAATTATCACCTATTAGGTATCACAGTGGCATTTCGGATAAAGCATCTATACCCACCTCACATTATTTCTGATATACGCGTACATAATCTATCTCATATCGCATGGGAATTCCTTTATCGTCAATTTCACCACCATTGATGCCGCCAAGAGCCAAGTTCAACAAGAGATACTGCGGTTTGCGGAAAGGATTCGTTCCCCCGCCAATGGTGCCGTTAACAGTTTCACTCAAAGGAATTTCATTCAGCAATTCATCATCCAGATAGATTTTAATGGCCGTTTCATCCCAATCCATACGCCAGATGTGAAACTTATCCGCCCACGCCGGATCTTTGTCCGTGAAATGAGTGAAAGGAATCGCTTTGCTCTTCCATTTCGCATTCCACTGCCGGTCAGTTCCCCAGGCGGCATTTGCCAGAATATGCGGTACGCCTTTGATGCGATAATATTCCATAATGTCGATTTCGCCACACGAGGGCCAATCCATACCGCTACCCAAAGTCCAAATGGCAGGCCATGCCCCTCCGCTTACAGGAATCTTGGCACGGACTTCAAATCTACCATACAAGAACTCTTTCTTGCCGGCCGTAGTGATGCACGAGGAAGTGTACTCAATGAACTCCCGCTTCTTCCGCCAATCGTTACTTCCGGCCTCATACCAGGGATTTTTACGTCCTTCTTCTTTTCGCACTTCAATAATCAGCTTTCCATCTTTGCAGTAAGCATTGCCTTTCTGATACCACTGGGCTTCTTCATTGCGTGCAAAGCCATTATCATAGCTCCAAACAGTGGTATCCGGAAGACCGTCTGTATTAAATTCGTCACTCCATACCTGTTTCCACTCCGACTGTCTGACCGGATTTGTCGGAAGCACTTGTTTGTCCGTCCACTCAATAAACGGAACACCTTTTTCGTCAAACTGAATAGGTAGCCAAATGTGTCCGGAATACATCAGACTCTTCGGTTTCCAGACATCGGCCATAAATATAAAGCGATTCTCCGGAAGCTCCAACACAAATGTGCTCTGTCCGCCAAAAGTCTTCTCGCTATTTTCGCCACGGCAGGGATTGGGATGCTGTTCCCATGGTCCCCAAATGGAAGGAGCTGAAAACATACGGGCTTCATTCGGGTCCCATCCGGTACAACCGGAAGTAATCATCCAGTAGGTATTATCTTTTTTGAAGATTGCCGGAGCCTCATTGTGTCCGCCCGGATAAATACGGATATACCGGCCTGAGTGCTGCAAATAGTCATCCGTGAGTTCTGCAATGTGCAAAGTCAGGTTTTCTTCGGAAGAATAGATGTGGCAGGCTTTGCCGTCATCATCTACAAACAGGGTCATATCACGGGACATTTGTCCGCCTTCCAGGTCACGCTTTACAAACAATCCCCGGTTAACGGCTTTGTACCAGTTCGGTGTCCACCATTTCTTATATTTATTCAGGTTCCACGTCACCTTACGATCCGCTTCGGGCATATTCTCCGGATATATGCCGGGATTCACCCGTCCGGAACGCACGAACTGGTAAGGGCCTTCCGGCTTGTCGCTGACGGCTACGGCAGCACGTGCCGGTCCATAGCCCTGACCTTTCAGTTCGAGATGGAACCACATCACAAATTTTCCGGTCTTCTGATTGTATATCACCTTCGGACGTTCGATGATGCAGCCGCGTTCGATATCATCACCGGGAGTTTCGGAAACGGGAAGCGCTACACTCTTATGTGTCCAAGTCTGTAAATCGGGGGAGGTGTAACAGTTCACCCCTACTTCGGTGGTGAAGCCTTTCTCGGGACGGTGCTCGCCAAACCAATAGTACAGACCTTCATGGAATAAGATGCCGCCGCCGTGGGCGTTGATATACTCATTGGCTGTATCCTTCCATTCTCTTCCGGTCTGTGAGGATAGAGGAAGACAAATGATTATTAGTAATAATAATCCTCCAAAATGCTTTATAGTTCTCATGTATTCTTCGTTATTTAACTAATATTCCGTACCATCCTAATGTCTGTTAGGCTATAGGACAATACGGAATATTATTTATAGGATCGTTTTACTGTTTCTGATATACCCGTACATAGTCTACACGGTATTCAAGCGGGAAAGTTGCCTCTATAGGTCTTCCATTATTACCTCCTATAGCAAGATTCAACATCATAAGCTGCCCAAAACCCTCTATGTTATTAGAGAAAGGATTGATATTTCCACCATCTCCGGCACCATGATCACCTTTATTATTAGTTGTGCTCAAATCTGTTTTATTAAGAAGCACATCGTCCAGATAGATACAAATATATTTTTCATCCCAATCCATACGCCAAATATGATATTTCTCCGCCCACTTAGCGTCTTTAGAAGTAAAATCAGTTATAGGATAATTTGCCGAATTCCATGTGCCATTCCAACGAGAAGAACCACCCCAGCAAAGGTTAGCATGAATTTTCTCTTTATAGAATTCGAGAATATCAATTTCACCACCTAAAGGCCATTCATACCAATTACCGGTAGACCATATTGCAGGCCATCCGCCTTGTTCGATAGGAACTTTGGCGCGTACAATTAATCTTCCATACTTAAAGGCATAATTGTTCGTAGCAACCACACAAGCGGAAGTATATTCCGCATATTCACGGGTCTGCTTCCAAGAGTTACCACCCGTTGCATTCGGATTGTAGTTCGGATTCTTCACACGTTCTTGTTTCGCAGTAAAGACCAGTGCATTTTCTTTCATCTCGGCATTTTCCTTCTTATACCACTGATCTTCTTCATTACGTTGGAAACCTTCTTCAAACCTCCACATTTCTGCATTAGGCGCGCCTGTTCCATTAAACTCATCGTGCCACAACAATTTATAACCTCCTTCTAATGTATGGTCGTCGGGAACACCTTCGCCGTCAGCAACATATTCCGGTCCTGGATCTACGTAAGTCACATTAAAGAAGAACATAATTGTATTCGTCTTTCCATTAATAGCGTATGAAGTTGAATTTTGAATTCGCACAGGCAACACAAATTTCATATCCTCTTTGTATTCCTCCTGAACTAATGCAATCAATTGGCTTGAATAAACATTCAGTTCCACTTCCTCCGACTTTGTATTACCGGCATTAAGCTGCATTTTGTTGGCAGAAAGGTTATAATATTCTTCCGGCAAAAGTAGTGCATTGGCATACACATCATATACTGAAGAGGTGCCAACATTGGCAATCGCTTTATTCAACGAATCCACAGCTACTACCAAATCGACTGTAGCATCTTTCCCAGCTTCCCGATTCTGATAAAGCGCCAGATTCAACCGATAATTGAAGTTATCGACTTTCTGCACTTCACCAGCTTGCGGTTCTTTCAGACTTGTAGATACATTGCATTGCGCTCCGTCCCATATCTCACTGGCTTGCTTAATTCCCAGCATATTCAAGTCCAAGCTTCCTTTATAACTGAGATCTTTATCGTCATCACAAGCCCCAAAGGCAATTGCACAGACAGCTGCACAAAGAGCTGTCCAGATTTTTATCTTATTATTCATATTCTTGTCTCAATTTAAATTAGTCTAAAGGCACCGTTTCAGGATCATAAACTTCAATCTCTACATCATAGAACTTGAATTCAGCCAGATTAAAGTACTTAGTGTTACCCGAAGTTGCAGTTACATTAAAACGGAAATAAGTAAATGTCTTTCCCGGCATCACAAAATCAGAAGTATACTCAGTACTATGTGCGGAAGGTAAACCGGATAATGTACCCACAGTTTCCCAGTTTTCCGCATCATTACTAATCTGCAATTCCACTACTGAGGGACGGCCATCCGAAGTCCAGGTATTATCAGTACGATTCTGATAGTAAATAGCAAAATTCTCATGGCTTTCTTTAAAATCTATTTGGATATAATGAGGCAATTCAAGTTGGGGACTACTCCATCTTGTATGGAAGAATGTCCCGCTATTGCCATCTACCAGATTTTTAATCGGGCCTTCGGTAGGTTCCTGAGCATTTGTACTTAGTTGATCTCCAGCCAACTTTACTTCCGTACGGGATTTCTCCGTTGTAGTAGCGGGAGCTTCTCCCGATTTAGCTTTCACTTCCGTCACAGCACTTCCCTGATGAGCTGCATTAAAGGTTTGAAAATAAAAGGAGTAATCTCCAAAACGGGCACGTGTATCATCTATCAACATCTCAGTTGTGCCAACAGAAGCTATCTTACAAACATCTTCCTTTGTCAACGGATCATAATACTTTATTTGAAGATAGTCAAAAGCATTCTCGGCAGGTGCCTCCCAGGACAACTTGATTTGTCCCGGTAAAGCCTCAGAACTTACGACTGATGCTGCAAGAGCGGTGGGAGTTGTTACACTCCCTGCCACTTCAAAAGTCTCTAATTTATCATCGCATCCTGTCATTCCAACCAACAGTCCGGCAACGATTATATATTTAAATTTCAAATTCATAATATCTCATTTAAATTGTTAAACACGCATGTATTACCAACCTGGATTCTGAGTTAGGTTCGGATTTTTACGACGTTCTGTGTCCGGTATAGGATAAAAATACATCTTATCATCCCAAACTAATGATTTGGTATTACGGGTATAAGTGAATGAATCATCGGCATTCTTTGTTATCACTACACGGGCAATACTATTGAAACCGCCTTCTTTCCAACGACGCACATCCCAGAAACGATGTCCTTCAAAAGCCAATTCCACCATACGCTCATTCTTATAGCGCTTCCAGAAGTTGTCACTACTCATTCCTTCGGGGAATTCCGGCATGTCTACGCCTGTCCGTTTACGGATTTTGTTTACGGCTTCACGGGCAGTCATTGTTAATTCAGAATCTTTGTTATCAGCTGATCCAAAGTACTTAAATGTAGCTTCTGCATAGTTCAGCAAGAACTCTCCTAAACGGAATGTCACCCAGCTATGTACTTTGCCACCACTACCTGTACTAGCACTGATATCCGTAGAACCATCTACATATTTCTTCAGATAATAACCTGTCGGAGTAGCATAGGGAATAGGTGAAGCATTTCTACCGCCTACATAAATTTCCAACGGATTAGGATTCGTAGTCGGCCATTTATCACCATTGACTGCAATAGTCATTGCAAAACGCGGATCCCTACCCGTATAAGGGTCCTTCGAGTTAGGTTCACCACCATTCTGCATCTCATAAGCATCCACTAAAGTCTGTGTAGGACAATTTCCTGATTTCGCATTTTCCATACCTATCGGGAAATTGGTTGTCTCGGGATCAGTAGTTGCTCCTACTCGACGTACAAAAATCATTTCTGATGCCTTCCAATTGTTTTCGCCCCACAAATCTGTATACTTTCCTAATGAAATACTATTGCTGTTACAATAGTTAATAACATCCAGACTCGCCTTTGCAGCTTCTTTATAAAGCTCCTTGCTTTCACTCTCATTAAAAAGTTTACTTGCACGATAGAGCAATGCGCGCGCTTTCAAAGCTAAAGCAGTACCTCGTGTAACACGACCACTTTCCGGCTTCTCGGAATTACCGGCGGCATCATTTTCAAGTTTACTATAATCTACCGGTAATTCAGGCGCCACTGCATCACATTCGTTTACAATAAAATCGAAAATCTCAGAAGCAGGCGTACGCTCTAAACTATTAGCTTGTTTCTCTGTCAGTATCTCTGTTGTAAAAGGTACATCACCATAAGCACGCACTAACAGAAAATAATAATAGGCACGTAGCAAACGTACTTCATACTGATAACGTTTATAACGATTCATCTGTGCTTCATAATCTTCTGTAAAACGCAAATCGTAAAAATCCAGATCCTTTGCATTCTTCAGATAATAATTGGCTGAACGAATAGAACTGTAATAACCCCATATTGATTTCGGATTCAAGGCATTCCAGTTTCCGTTCGTATAATCAAGCACATTTGAGTAAGTTAATGCCATTTCAGCCTCATCACAGGCAGAAGCCAACGACGTGGTTCCTAGCAAGTCGTAATCCAAATAGGAATAGATGTTGTTCACAAATCCGGCGGTACGGCCGAAGTCAGAAAATACATACTCCTTGTCGTAACTGGTATATTCATGATAGTCCATCTTGTCTGTACATCCAACCAACGCTGCCGCACAAGCAATACTGAAACATATATTCTTTAATTTCATATCTTAGTTTTTTTTATTAACTTATTTCGTTTAGATACCCAGTGATAAACCGATATGCACGGAGCGAGTAGCCGGGTAAACATCTCCTATAGCCTCCGGATCGGTCAAATCAATTTTGTCAATACTGAACAAATCTGTGCCTCTTACGTATATCTTCGCATTTTTCATCTTAATCTTATTCAACCAGGAAGAAGGCAGTTTGTAGTAGATTTCACAATTACGCAATTTCAGGAAAGAACGGTCCTGCAACCATACAGAACTGTTTTGAGTATTGTTATCCACAGTTTCCGTAGTCAGACGCGGAAAACGTGCAGACGGATTTTCAGGTGTCCAACGGTTGTCGTAAGCATATTGTGAAATAGAGGTATTGTTTATCAACGGACGATAGATACTGGAAGTAAGCCAAGCAGTGTAATTACCTACCCCCTGGAAATAAGCATTAAAGCCCAAACCTTTCCATTCCAGTCCGACATTGAAACCGTAATAGATTTCCGGCCAAGCTGAACTATATCCCATAGGTATCATATCGTTAGAGTTAATGACACCATCATTATTTACATCTTTATATTTAATGTCACCTGGTTTCACCGGACCAAACTGCTGAGGTATGCTGTTGTCAATATCTGCCTGGTCTACAAAATGCCCGATAGCCTGTAGTCCCCATATCTGACCAATCGGTTTCCCTGTTTGGGTCAGATAATCATAAGCCTTAGGTTCTTCCAGCATCTCAATCACTTTATTACGGTTAAATGAGAATGTACCTCCTAAACGTAACTGGAAATCTCCGATACGTTTACTATAATCCAAACCTAATTCCGTACCCCAGCTATCTACTATACCGGCATTTTTATAAGGACTTCCAATACCCAATACTGAAGAATTCTGCCCCGATGCACTCACCCATATATCAGAACGTCTTTCGTAAAAGCCATCAATGGTAAACGTCAGCCCTTTCAGCAAAGACATATCCAAACCTACATTATATTTATAAGCTTTTTCCAGTGTACCATTCACAGAAGGCAACTGGCCTTCTGCCCAGCCTCCGTCTCCATTTCCATAGCTACTTCCACCCACTACCGGGTAAGTACCTCCACCTGCCATTTTATCATTCCAGTAACCATCATACGGAGTGTTGTCTGTATTGATAATACCAAACGAAGCACGCAGTTTCATGAAATCTATCACACTCTGATTTTTCATGAACTCCTCATTAGAAATGACCCATGATAGCCCTACTGTAGGAGCTGGTAACCAACGGCTGTTAGGATCCAGCTTATTAGAAGCAGACAACATCAAAGTGAAGTCAGCAAAGTAACGGTTATTATAACCATAGTGAGTATACCAACCTACATTCTGCGTATATAATGTGACATTAGTTCCATTTCTGTCATCATATTTATATGAATACAGCAACATGGAATAAAGATCGTGCTTACCAAAACGGCGATTCCAATCCACGTTCATCTGGAAATTAAAAGAACGATACTGCCAGTCCAGCTTGGAACTTTCGCTGGTACCTACCGAGCCTCCTTCAAAATTATTGAAAGCAGAAGGTTCGCCATTAGTCCATTGAGTAACAGATTGCATCCCATACTTTTCACTTCTGCGATGATCTTCCCAGTAAGAAGCCAGATTATCATATCCCATACGTACGGATGCTCCCAATCCCTTAGTTATCGATGACAAATCCTGACGAAGTAACATATCTGCATATAATGCACGAGTATGCCCTTTAGAATAGCCATGACCTTGTGCTAGATATACAGGATTGTAATCGCCGCTCCAAGTACTGTTACCTCCCCATAAACCACTTTCTGTTTTGATGGGAAATGCCGCAGAAGGTACTGTATACAGTTTGCCAATCAAATTATCACCACTTGAACTTGGCCGACTAAACTCATTCAATACACCGGAAATATTGGCCTGCAAACGAGTCGTTGATGTCAGGTCGATATCCAAGTTTGAACGGAAATTCGCTCTTGAATATTTGTCTTGTGTAGAATATCCTTCGTTGGCATTAGCATTCTTGATGAATCCTCTGTTATTTTGCAAATTCAACATAGTGAAATAGCGCATTTTAGTAGAACCACCACGGAAAGTCAACGTTGCAATATCCGTACTACCTTGATTGCGGAAAACCTCATCCATCCAGTTCACATTCGGATAGAGATAAGGATATTTGCCACTCTTAAAAGCATTCAATTCATTTTGTGAATAACGTGCAGATTTACCATCATTAGCCAATGCCTCATTCATTGCATTTGCATAAGTATAAGCATCTGCCATTTTAGGAATACGTGTTTGAAAATCAAATCCATGATCATAGGAAAAATTAATCTCACGGCTTTTATATTTTCCGCGTTTCGTTACAATATTCACGACCCCATTTGCACCACGAAAGCCATAAAGAGCCACGGCAGCTGCATCACGCAAAATACTGACTGATTCTACTTCTTCGGGAGAGATATAATTTAATGCATTATAGGCATTGTCACGTTCCAAGCCATCTACCAACAGTAAGATACCAGTGTTGCCGTTCAAAGTCTTCTGACCACGGACAGCCATTGAGGAAATCTGATCCCAGACGTTTCCGGTTTTCTGCATCGTATAAAGACCGGTTACATTGCCATACAACGCATTACCCACATTGAAAGTAGAGCGATTATCTATCTGATCTGCATACACGGTAGACACAGCACCCGTAGATTCTGCATTAGTCTGATTCAAACCAAATCCATAGTTTACTTTTTCACTGGCAAAGTCTATAACAATAGTCATGTCTTTCCCATCAGCTATAGGTATTACTTTAGTATCGTCCCTTCCTGTACGTACCCGAAGAAGCTGAGTATGATCAGCTATTATTTCAAACTGACCATTTCGGTCGGTCGTAGCCTGTACCAACGGATTGTTTTCGATGGAAATTAATGCTCCTTCTATCGGGTTGCCAAGTTTGTCAACCACTTTACCGGCCACATTACCTTCCTCTTGCGCCCAGCCTTTCAGAGAGACGCAAGCCAACATTGCTAAAACTAATATTTTATATTTCTTCATGTTGCTTTTTCTTAATTATACGGTTATTTTTACCTTTAATTCCAACCCGGATTCTGTGTCAGTCCATATCCTTTATTCACTTCGGAAGGCGGGAATGCAGCCAGGTACCATTTCGGACTAAAATTACTCCACCATGTACGGGCTATATTTTTAAGTTCAAAAACTTCATATTTAAAGTTAGAAGGTTTGTTCGGGTATTCAGAAGCATTACCACTGGTTCCTGACCACGGTTTGTTTCCACCACCATCATTACGATAAATCTTCAAGCCATGAAGTTTCTTTTGGAATAAATCGGCACGTTTATAACGAATTATATCAAAAAGACGGACATCTTCCAAACCAAGTTCGCAAGCACGTTCACGAAGAATTTCCTCCAACAAAGCTTCTTTATTAGAAGTAAGATTCTTAGTGGGATTACATTCTACCAATCCTTTCAAGCCAACACGTTTACGTACAATATCAACTTGATCAATAGCTCCTTGCAAGTCGTTCTTGGCTTGCAGTAAAGCCTCTGCATAAATTAAGTACACTTCTGCCAAACGTAAATAAGGCCATTGAGGATAAGTTCCACTAAGATTACCTGTTTTATAGAATTTATAAAGAGCAAAACCTGTCGCAACCTTTCCTGTCTCTTTTTCCGTGTTATCAATGTTATCTCGACCACCTAACCACAATTCAGCAGCATGGTCACCAAAATTCGCTCCATTTACCAACATGGTCTCATACAGACGCGGGTCACGTACCGGTTTGTTATAATCGTTATCTGTAAAGAAAGGATAAGCGCCGTCAGCTAACAGCGTGTTCGAATCGAAAGGCTTACCATCACTCATAGGAAACATTTCCATGTACTCCAATGTCGGAGTATAGTTACCATTAGCGACAAATTCTGTTTGGAACTTATACCACCAGTCATTGTTAAATTTACCGATAACACGAGTAGAAATAAGAAGCTCCGTATTGTTTTGACGTTCAAAGTAAGCTTTATAGAAAGCATCACGATAATTTTGCGAACTTGTTCCGTCAGCTTCCATCAATGCATAGAAACCATTAGCCTCTAACTGCTCAAAAAATAAATGACAAGCTTGATAGCATTTCTCCCACCAATCCGCATCATAGCCGCCATACCACGCCTGTAAATTGGTTATCGCATCCTGCGGTGACTCTGTGCAGTAAGGTTCATTATCATTAAACAATGGACTGGCAGCAAACAATAAAATCTTGCACTTCAATGCCATGGCTGCCGCCTTTGTGAAACGTCCTTGCCAGTTAGAATCATCAGTTCCTAAAGACCACGGGAAGTTAACATCATTAATGGCTTCATCCAACAGCCCAATCATAAATTCAACGGTTGCAGCAGCAGTAGCACGAGGTACCTCATATTCTGTTTGTACTTCGTAGGTTTTGTCCACCAATGGCAATCCGCCAAAATGACGGAACATATCAAAATAACGGGAAGCTATCAAAACTTTAGCCTCTGCTGTCAAACGAGCTTTTTCCTCGTTATCCATATCCGGTACACGACCTACATTTTCGATGAACAACCATCCGGAACGGATTGCAGCCCAAGTCTGGTCAGCTGTAAAATTATATCGAACATCAGCCGTTGAGTTGTCTTCATTAGCAGCTGTATATGCACCACTATAATAAAGACGATTGGCACCGTCCCAACTATTATGGCTATGCCAACAATCTGAAAGGGTTTCAAACATACCGGTATTCATTTTCTTCTCATCATATCCTCCCCAGTAATAAGGCAAACCATAATACAGATTAGTATAAGCATTCCATAAAAACGCGCGGGCATAATCAGCTTTTCCAAAAATGGAATCCTGATTCAAGTCGTTCGTCGTAGGCGGTTTTTCAAGAAAACTGTCACCGAACTTTATTTGATCGACACATGATGCAAAGAGTATGGATACTCCTACAAATGTCATAATAAACCATCTAGTTAAATGTTTCATATTCTTAAGTTTCTTTTTTATATAAATATCAAAAACCTAATTTCAGTCCAATATTAAAGACTCTGGTCAATGGATAATTAGGACGGTCGCTCTGACGGGATTCCGGGTCTCCCCATTTAAATCCTGTAAAAGTCAACAAGTTATATCCATTCACATACAAACGACAATTATTCAGCTTCAGCTTCTTCATGAATGGAAAATCAAAGTTATATCCGATTTCAATATTCTTCAGACGAAGATAGCTTGCATTAATCAAATACAAATCACTGGCCAGCTGGAAGTTATTCTTATTATTAACCGTTGTTATACGAGGATATTTAGCAGTATATGTATCTGCAGAAGAACGCCAGGTATTTTCATATTGATATAGCAACAGACCTTTATTATAGGTATCACCAAGCGGTTGTCTGAACTCAGAAAGCATACGGTCTACATTCCATGCACCTGTCCATTGCATAGAAAAGTCAAAGTTCTTCCAGGAGAATCCTACATTTAAACCTGCCGTATACTCAGGGACATCAGTAAAACCTATATTCCTCGTAGCGTCATTACCATCCAATTTTCCATCTTTATTCAAGTCAACATAGACAGCATCACCCGGATGCAACGTAATACCGTGATCAGCAATAGGCATTCCGAATTCTTCTTGATAGCGCATGTCAGCTGTTTCATCATAGAATCCCCAGAACTGATACATAGAGCGCGAACCTACCCTACGTCCAGTCTGATACATCCAAGGTTCATTCTGCTCTACTTCATTCATGTAGACAATTTTATTACGTGCAAATGAGATATTGAAATTAGCCCAATAACGGAAATCATCATTCAATCTGTCATTCCATTTAGCCTGTATCTCAAAACCTTTATTTTGTACTTTACCAACATTAATTGCCGGAAGCGACATACCTAATATACCCGGCAAATAATCAGGATCTCTAAGAATATCGCTACGATTTTCTATAAAATAATCGGTAGAGATGTTTAAGCGATCATTAAATATAGTAAATTCAACACCATAATTTTGCTTGACGGACGTTTCCCATTTGGCATCCGGATTAGTATGGGTAGACTCCCATGCACCAGGTTTGGCATTCCCTATATTTTGTCCAAAGAAGCCTCCGGGCGCATTGTGATCATTGTTCTGACCATAACCATAAGAACTGGGCAAATACCAAAAACGCTGATTACCATAACGGTCATTACCAACCATACCTACTGCTGCACGAATCTTCAAATAACCTATCACATTTTTCAAGGGAGCAAAGAAAGGTTCTTCACTAACAACCCAACCTACGGAACCAGCGGGGAAAAAGCCGTAACGGTTGTCCGGATTAAAATTTTCAGAACCATTATAACCAGCATTAAATTCTGCCAGATAACGAGTTTTCCAGTCATAAGTCACACGACCAACCAAACCGACATACCCGGTTGGGATATAGCTATATTGAGCAGGATAATAGCTTTTTGATTGGTTATAAAGCAACAATGCACTAACATTATGATTACCGAACTTACGATTATAATTTAACGCAAATTCCATATACCAGTCACGAGCCTTGCCATAATCACCTTCCCTATAACTCGTTTGACTATCGGAACCTGATTTTTTAAAAGAAACCGCTCCTTTATCATCTATAACCGGAGTATAGGTAGCTACAGAAGAACTTGCTATTTTAGTAGTGGAATATGATGAGTTATATGATCCTTTCAGTTTCAGAGAAAGTCCTTTGGTTATAAAATCCAGCTTTTGGTCAAGTACCAAGTCCAGATTCAGTACATTAGTGGTCCTATTACGAAAACCGTTCCCGTAATAAGAAGCCAGTCCATCCGTTCCCGGATTAGTAATGTAATCTCCATTAGTCTTAATATATTTCCCATCCACTATACCGGCACTCGCAAAAGGTACAGCCCAATAGAGCTTACGGAATAGCTGGTTCTGATCTTCTCCTGATTCCGGGGTACGTTTACTTTCTACACGTCCGCCGATGTTAACAGACAACAAAGTAGTTTTACTAACATCAAAATCCAGATTAGCACGATAACTATACCGTTTGTAATCAAAGTTAAAATCATCAGTCAAGTTAAACTGCTTGAACATACCATCTTGTGTAAACAATCCCGCAGATACAAAATAACGCATATTGTTTGTTCCACCAGAAATACTAACATTATGTTGTGACTGGAAAGCAGCCTTATTCATACAGTAGTCAATCCAATTAATGTCAGGATAGAGTAACGGATTAGTATGATCGCGGAAAGCAGCCAACTGCTCGTCAGAATAAAGAGGGGAATTGCCATCATTGGTTCTCATCATATTCACATAAGATGCATATTGATAAGAGTTTGCGAATTCCAGTTCCTTAGTACGTACGTTCACACCAGCAGAAGTAGTAAATGAAATCTTTGCTTTACCTTCAGCACCACGCTTCGTCGTAACCAAAATTACACCATTAGCACCACGTACACCAAATACGGCAGTGGCAGAGGCATCCTTCAAGACAGTAATACTCTCAATCTCATTCGGATCAATCTGCGACATGTCACGTTCCACACCATCCACTTGAATCAATGGAGTAGCATTATTCCAGGTTGCAATACCACGTACGTAAATCTCTGCCGCATCAGCACCCGGTTCACCAGAATACTGCACAGAAGAAATACCCGTCACCTGTCCGGAAAGAATATTAGAAATAGAACCTGCCGGCGTTTTCAACAAATCATCTCCTTTCATTGAAGAGATAGCACCCGTAACAGATACTTTCTTTTGTACACCGTAAGCCACGACCTCAACCTCGCCCAACATCTGCGAGTCTTCTTCTAATACTATATTTAAACTAATACCCTTTTTAACAGGAACTACTTGTTCCTTATAACCAATAAAACTAAATTGTAACTTACTCCCGACTGGGACATTCAGACTAAAATTACCATCAATATCGGTAATAACACCGGTAGCCGTACCTACCACCATAACGTTAGCACCAATAATTGGCTCACCATTTACATCCTTGACTGTACCAGTCACTTTTACTGTATTTTGCTGTACACTCTCTAAAGAGGGAACATCTTCACTATATCCCTTTAAGGGAACAGATAAGAACAAAAACAATAAAATTGCAACTGGAAATAATCGACATAGTTTTGGAGCTTGTCGTTTACAGAAATTTTCTTGCTTTTCCATTAGCAATAATTTTAAGATTAAACATATAATTCTGATTCACAATCATAGTCATCGGAGGCTTCCCGATCCTCTCCATTAACCTTTTGATTGTGACACAAAAGTATGAGACTCCAAGAACAAAGAACCTACTGCAACAGCCCAAGCACATGGTTATTTGTTCCATGAGACATTTATATACGTTAAATGAACCATTCTTCCACATCATTCCTTAAACATTTGAGACTTTTGAAAAACACTATTAAGGCAAGATAACGCATCTATATATCCAATGTCTCCCATCTATATGTCCAACGTCCCCCATCTATAGTCCCAACGTCTCCCATCTATATATCCAACACCTCCCATCTATATATCCAATACTTTGAAACACATGAACTTTCCGATACAAAAGTTTCCGAATGAGATAGGATTTATGAAGTATGAAAAATCTCATACTTGCAGTATCGGCTGAAAGCTGAAAACTGTAAAATCATTCCTTCAGAAGATGCTTTCAGCCAGAAAGCCGATGAACAGGCCGATTGACGAGAGATGAAAGAACTGGAAGAGAATAGGAAAAACTTTCAAGACACATACGAAATTTAAAGTATATCATAAACAAGCAGATAACTAAACCGCACAATAAAACTGCAAGAACAACAATCCGTTGACCGAAAGTCATTCTTGCAGTATGAAATATCAAATACCGATTAAGGATACAGCCTATGATTCCGAAACATCATCTTCTACCGTACAATTCGAAGTAAAGCGTTCCAAATATTCGGAAGGAAGCATACCGAATTCTTTTTTAAAGCTATTGCTAAAATAGCGCGGGTCATTGTAGCCCACTGCATACGCCAATTCCGAAATGCGGATATGTTTCTGTTCCTCCATAATCCGGCAGGCTGCTTTCATACGAATATTCCGGATGAAAGAGACATAAGAAAGGCCGGTCAAAGACTTCAGTTTCCTGAAGAAAGTGGATTTGGCCATATGCATCTCCTCCAATAACCGTGCCTGGTCAAATTCCGGCTCGTCCAAATGCCGGTTCACACAATCAATAGCCCGTTGAAGGAAGTCTTCATCAACACTAGTATAATTCAGTTCTTTCGCCTCAAAAACCAATTGCTTCTTGAAGTCTTTTCCCATACGCTCGCGACTACGGAGCAGATTGGAGATACGCGCATGAAGAACACTCAGATTAAAAGGCTTACTGATAAAACCGTCAGCACCCGACTCATAGGCTTCAACCCTGTCTTCCTCCTTATTTTTCGCAGTCAGCAAAATCACAGGAATATGAGAAGTCTCAAACTTATTCTTGATGTATTGGCAGAACTCAATGCCATCCATCTCAGGCATCATTACATCTGAAACAATCAGATCAATTTCTTCTTGTTCCACCACCTCTACGGCCTCCTTGCCATTATTAGCGGTATGGATGATATAATCCGCCCCCAGCAATTTCGTCATCAACTGCAGTAGTTCCTCATTATCTTCCACAATCAATAAGGAACGTAATGCTTTGGGTGTAACCGATTCCTCGTTCTCCTCTTCAATATCGTCAGAGATGTCGTCCTTAAACTCTTCAGTCATCAACTCATTCCTCGTCTCCTCCGCATTCGTCGGCAAGCTTTCTTCTATTTCGTCTTCTGCATAAGACATACGGAGAACAGGAAGATTAACTGTAAATACAGTACCTTTCCCCTCTTCGCTTTCCACTGAAATCGTACCATGATGCAGCACAATCAAATCGCGAACCAACGACAAACCGATACCGGTACCAATCGTCTTGAATTTCCGGTAATCTCCTTCATAAAAGCGTTTGAAAAGATTCTTCTGAGCTTCCGCCGATATACCGGGGCCGTTATCTTTTACCACTAAACGTGCTGTTCTATCGTCATTTGCAGACAGTTCCACACTGACCATACCACCGGAACGATTATATTTGGAAGCATTGGAAAGCAAGTTATAAAGTATCTTGTCCAACTTGTCCGGATCAAAATAGGCATTGAACGGTTCAGGCGAACATGAGATGCGGAACTGGATATCTTTTTTCTTCATCAACGGACGGAAACTATCCAGGCTACGATGCACGAACTGCGCAAGGTCGCCCTGCGAAACTCTCAGTTTCAGATTTCCCGTTTCAGCCTTACGGAATTCAAGAATCTGCTGCAACAGGCGAATCAGCCGATTGATGTTATTGTTCATCACCCGGTATTGCTCTTTATAGGCCGGCGCTGTACGTTTCAGTTCATCTACCGAAGCAGAAAGAATCGTTAACGGAGTCAGTAGCTCATGAGTAATATTAGTGAAGAACTGTAATTTGGCATGGTTGACTTCTTCCGCTTTTGCCTGCTCCATTTCACGTAGATGCAAAGCATTCCGCAAGCGGATACGGTTACGTACCACCCGGAAAGTATAATAAATCATGCAACAGATACATATAATATATAAGGTGTAGGCCCACCATGTTTTCCAGGGAGGCGGCAGAATAACAACCTCCATCCGAAGAGTCTCTTCATCCCAGATACCATTAGCATTAGAAGCCTTCAACCGGAAGGTATAAGTTCCGGGCTTCAGGTTATTATAATAGGCAAAACGCTTGGAACCGCCCGTATATTGCCAGTCGGTATCAAAACCTGCCAGTTGATAAGCATATTGGTTCCTATCCGGATTAACATACTCCAATGCGGAGAATTCGATACTGAAATTATTATGCCAATAATCCAGTTGTATCTCATCGGCAAAGCCTGGTGAAAGTTGCGAAATTGCCATCCGTTCTTTAACCGGCAGATTCCCCCACGGCTGATTGAAGATTTTAATATCGGTCACTATTACAGAGGAAGAAAAGTTCTGTTCCTGTTGTTTCTCCGGATAAAAACTATTATAGCCCCGATGACCGCCGAAAAACATCTCACCGTCAGCGGCAACCGCCTGGGCACTACGGATAAATATATTATCCTGCAAGCCATCCACCGTAGTATACAAACGGAAAGTTACGTTCTCCATATCGTCCGCAATGGTCAGTTTAATCAATCCGGCATTTGTCCCCAACCACAAATTACCTTCTTTGTCGCTCTGAATGCCGACTACCGCATCGCCCGGCAGATTCCATTTGGCATGTACCGGAAGAAAAGTGTCGGTAGATTCATCATACAAGTTCAATCCACTGCCTCCCGTGCCTACCCAAATACGCCCTTTAGTATCCTTATAAATGCAATCCGCATACACACTGTTAAGTTTCCCGTTCGTCGCAGCATAGTCAGAGACCGTATAATTTCCCTTATCATCACAATGAAGACGAAGAACGCCGTGAGTATTGGATGCCACCCACATATCCCCATCACTTCCTTCAGTAAGATACATGGTATGTACATTTTTCATCAGACTGCTCCCAACCTGCAAATTGTCAAACCGCACTGCTTTCCCATCAGCCGTACGCATCGAAACTCCGTTACGCGTAGCAAACCATAAGTTATGTTTGGAATCCTCATAAATATAAAAGACACAAGAACCTGCCAGCCAATCCACATCCTGGGCATAATAGTTTTTCACTCTCTGTGCCACCGGTGCGTGCTTATTCACTTCATAAACCCCGCCATCGTAGGCTGCAATCCAGATATGCCCTGTAACGGAGTGTTGCATCATCGACATTACCGTGGAGATTCCATGATATCGAGCAAACTCAGGCATTTGGGTGTAATAAGTAAACTTCCCGGTCTGCCGGTCCTTCACTCCCAGTCCATAAGTTCCTATTCCCAACCAAAGCAGTCCTTCATCATCCAAGAGGATACTGCGGACAGAAGTGGTTTTCAACATCCGTTTCACTTCCAGCAGTTGGTCCCAATAAAAATCAGCCTTTCGGGTGCTGACTTTATTGACTCCTCCGCCAATCATACCTACCCACATCAGTCCCTGACGGTCACGCAAAAGAGAAGCCACTTCATCACTTGCGATAGAACTGTCTGACTCGCTGGGATAATAATTGCTAAAAGCCTCAGAACCTGTATAATTGTCTGTCAATGGAAGTACACTCAACCCTCTGCGGGTTCCTACCCACAAAGAATGAGTATTAAGATCTTCAGACAAAGTATAGATTATATTATCTGAAATGCTGGCAGGATTCTTTTCATCATAACGGTAAGTAATCCAAGTCGTTTTATCCGGCTGATAAGCATCTTTCAATAAAACTAAACCACCACGCCAGGTTCCCACCCAGATGTTTTTTCTACTGTCTTGAAATACATAATGAGCTGAATTTTGTGCATTCATCTGCGGATATCTGAAATACTTACCGGTTCTCTTCTCATAGCGATACAGCCCAGCGTCCCATGTTCCAATCCAGATATCTCCCCGGTCATCTTCAAACAACGACTTTATGGCGGTTCTGGGCATCACATTGCCCGTATTCTCACCACCGTAACATAAAAAATCATCCGTATCCTCCTGATATTCATATACTCCCCAGTCTGTTGCAAACAGAATTCGTTCGTCACCGGTTATTAAGATTTGAGGAATACTATTGCCGTTCATCTCCGGATTGTCAATTTTCCGTATCACTCCTGTTTTCTTATCCAGGACATTTAGCCCGCTATAAGTACCAATCCAAAGGCGATGTTTAGTATCCTCCGCTACACAGAACACATTATTATTGGTCAACAAATCAACCCGGAAAAGATTGGATTTATAAGTGGTAAGTGAATAGCCATCATACTGAAAAAGTCCGTTACGGGTAGATATCCAGATATATCCGTCGCGATCCTGATAGACAGATTGCACATCTTTACTGGGCAGGCTGTTCAGTATAGACGAGGACTTAAACATTAAAGAGTTCGATTTAGGCGTTGCTATGGCCTGGCACATCAAAGGGAAAAATATTCCAAAACAAAAGATAATACTCCGGACTTTTTCTTTCATAGTAAGCATTGCCTCCATAGGTGATTCGGAATTAATGTAATTAATAACGCCCGGCAAATATACATAAATATATCTAAAACTATCTTATTCCTTGGTAATATTATATTTCAACCCGAAAAAGGTCGGGTAGGGTCAAAAAAATGACATTGGTCTAAAATTCCCCTCTTTTGACCTCAAAATGGGCATTCTGATTCCCCGAAAAGCATTTTCTTTGCAACAGAGAAAAAACAAAAATATTCCCACCATGTAATACACAAGTAATGATGAAAACCGTATTTTCTAAAATGACCGGAGGATTATTACTGTTTGCTTTATTATTTTCTATAAAAGTAAACGCATCCTCATCACAGACCGCAAACGATTCTGTATTTCACTTAGTACGCCCGGATTATCATCTGAGCCCTCTTACCGGAATGACACGCCAGCATTGGCTGGATGCCGCCACCTATCTGTTGGACGGAGCATTCAGTTATATCCACACGTTGGACGATCCGATGCACTTTCCCAAGCAGCCGGGCAAGAGTTATCCGACCGACGGAAAGCCCAACAAGACTGAGAACCTGGAAGGTCTTTGCCGCACCATGTTCGTAGCCATTCCCCTGTTGAAAGAAAATCCCGCTTTAGAACTGAACGGGATTAAAGTAGGAGATTACTATCGGCAGCAGTTACGCAACATGAGTGATCCGTCAAAACCCGGATATATCCAGCATCTTAAAGGAGGGCCGAGCCAGACACTCGTCGAATTCGGGGCACTTGCCCTATCGCTGACCGTGATGCCGGAAATTATCTGGGAACCACTGACACAGCAAGAAAAAGACGCTCTTGCAGCCCTGATGCTCAGTTATGGTAACGGTCCGACAATTGGTTCGAACTGGCGTTTCTTTAACATATTTGTGATGTCCTTCTTCAAGGATCATGGCTATGCAATCAAAGACGATTATCTGAATGAATTGCTTCAAAAGTCATTGGACCAGTACCGTGGTTGCGGTTGGTATAATGATAGTCCGGCCTACGATTATTACAGTATGTGGGCTTTCCAGATGTATGGCATGATTTGGGCACATTACTACGGAGATAAATTTAATCCGGAAGCCGGGCGTCAGTTTGTTGATAACTTCCGCGATTTGGTTCCCAACTACCCGTATATGTTTGCCGAAGACGGTAAGATGAATATGTATGGGCGCAGCATCACTTACCGCATAGCAACCGTCATTCCTTTCCCATTGATGGGGTGGCTCAACGATCCATCCATCAATTACGGCTGGATGCGTCGAATCGCTTCTTCTACCATACTTCAGTTTCTCGAAAATCCCGCATTGATGAAAGACCGCGTTCCTACTTTGGGATTCTATGGCGCCTTCGAACCTGCCGTACAGATATACAGTTGCCGTGGCAGTGTATACTGGATGGGAAAAGCATTTCTGGGATTACTGTTGCCTGCCGACAATCCGTTTTGGACAGCTGTAGAAAACAATGGAGCTTGGGAGAAAGAGCTAAAACCGGGTAAGGTATACAACAAATTCATGGAAGGGTCGAACACACTGGTGACCAACTATCCCAACAGCGGTAGTTCCGAAATACGTGCATGGTGCCATGAAACGGTTGCCAAGGACTGGCAGAAATTCCGTTCGACCGAGAATTACAATAAGTTGTCCTACAATACGGCATTCCCCTGGATGGCAGACAGCCCCGATGGAAAAGTATCAATGAACTATGCCATTTTGAATGCCAAACAACAATGGGAAGTGCTTCGCCTCTATACTTTCAGAAAGTTCGAAGACGGCATCTATTACCGGGATGCAGAACTTGAAACCAATCCTGAAATCAAATTCCGCCTGGCAGACATCCCGCTTCCCAACGGCATTCTCCGCGTAGACAAAGTGTCCTTCCCTATCAGTGCCCAACTACGTTATGGGCATTATTCTCTGCCGGAATTGGACAAGCCCGTCGTTACCAAGGAGAGAAAGATAGGAGAACATACAGTTTACTGCACTGATAACGGTGCCTATCAGACAGCCCTCGTCAATCTTCAAGGCTGGACAGAAGTTGAATTCGTGCAAACAGAAGGGCTGCATCCGGTAAGCGATAAATGTTCCGTAATCAATGCAGCGACCACCCATTCCGGTGAACAGATTTTCATAACGCTGCAATTGTGGAAAAAGAGTGGCAAATCGTTCACGAAAAAGGAACTGACGCCCGTGAAGTCTTTTGAACAGAATGGGGATACGGTAATCATCCATTTTTCCGATGGCACAGTGAAGACAGTATCTTTCCCCTGATGCCGGTTCGGAAGGAATGGTTATCTTTGCCCAAAAGCGAAGATAAGCTGCATCTCAGCATAACTTTTTCATGCAAGCATGAAAGTTCTGCTTTCGGTTTGCATTATCTTTGCCGACCTAAAACAGTACAATCATGGCAGGCATTTATATACATATTCCTTTTTGCAAGACTCGTTGCATCTATTGCGATTTCTACTCCACCACCCGTTCGGAACTGAAGCCGCGTTATATCCGTGCCCTTTGCCGCGAACTTACGGAGCGTAAAGAATATCTGAAAGGAGAAGCCGTCGAAACGATTTATTTCGGCGGCGGAACTCCTTCGCAATTGTCAGAAGAGGACTTTAAGGAGATTTTCAAAACTATCGAGCAGGTTTATGGAATGAAAGAGGCAAAGGAAATAACCCTTGAAGCAAATCCGGATGACCTTACGGAAGAATATACCGGAATGCTTTCTACACTGCCTTTCAACCGCGTCAGCATGGGAATACAAACCTTTGACGACACCACCCTGCAATTGCTCAACAGGCGGCATAATGCTGCGCAAGCCATCGAAGCCGTGGGACGTTGCCGTCGCGCAGGTTTCCGAAATATCAGTATCGACCTTATCTACGGCCTGCCGGGAGAAACCGATGAGCGTTGGAAGCGAGACTTGCAACAGGCTGTCAGCCTTGAAGTCGAGCATATCTCCGCCTACCACCTTACGTACGAAGAAGGAACTCCCATCTATGCCATGCTACAATCCCACCGCATCCGCGAAGTAGATGAAGAAAGTAGCGTACATTTCTTTTCCGCACTGATAGACGCACTGACTGCCGCCGGATATGAACATTACGAGATTTCCAACTTCTGTAAACCCGGAATGTATTCCCGGCATAATACATCCTACTGGCGAGGAATTCCTTATCTGGGATGCGGTCCTTCGGCACATTCGTTCAACACCCTTACAAGGGAATGGAACGTCGCGTCTTTAGAGAATTATATGCGCTCCATCGAAGAAGGGCACCGGGACTTTGAAACCGAATACCGTGACATTGCTACCCGCTATAACGAATGTATCATGACGGCTATCCGCACAATGTGGGGAGTTTCCATGCAATACGTGGAACAAACGTTCGGCGCAGAATTATGGCAATATTGTATGGATATGGCATCCCCCTATCTGAAAAGCGGCAAGCTGGAACTAAAAGATGATTACCTGTGCCTGACACGAGAGGGTATATTCACATCAGACGGTATTATCAGTGACTTGATGTTTGTTGAAGAATAGAATATAAAAAAGCCGCATCCATCCCGGATACGGCTTTTTTCAAAGCAATTAATGTAAAAGTCACAAACCAATAATAATTCAGTCTGTACTTTCTGTCAGATGAGTTTGCATAACAATGTCAGTAGCAGTACCATAACCTCCCTTATAAGTACTACTCGAAGGAGTCCCGGTAAATGCTCCATAATAAAATCCATCCACATGTTGTCCTTGCCATGTACCATTATCAGCAAAAACAAAAATCATATTATAATTTTCATCTGTAGCTATAGGAGCAACATATTGCACCGTTGTTCCCCATCCAAGCGTTCCGACATTGTCATAAGCACACAGATAGACTTTGTATGGGTCTATATCTCCTAAATATTGTCCAAATGAAACGACCAAATGACCTTCACTATAAGTTGCCTGAAAAGCTGCATCCACCGGCATCCCCTTTGTTGTCAGCTGGTATACATTGGCTTCTCCTGTAGACTCCACTTTACAAAGTGCAGCATATCGCTTACCACCATTCGTAAACAGCATATCATAAACACCATTCAGATTCATTTGTGTGAATTCTGCGGTATATGCCACACTACCATCGTCAATAACCACTGTACTTGTCCTATATCCTCCATCCTGAATAGCCGGTGCAGTAAATATTATCTGATTTTCATCCCTCCGGTAGGTAATCCATTGGGGTACTGTCACTTTAACATCCCGTTTTGTATCCAAGGAAAAAGTAGTATCTCCTCCTGCCGGTGCAAATGTTACGTCTTTCAGGTCACAAATAAAGGTATCACCTAACTGTGTAACAGGAACTTCCGTCCTTGCATTGGCAGAGCGAATAGTAACCATCGTTGTACGACTTGAAATTGAAGTGTTCAAGTCTACCGATAAGCTGATATCCTGATCTGATACAGATATATGGCACCATGAATCAGCCGCAGTCGCCTCCACCGCTGAAGTAGCAAGTACCTTTATCAAACCGGTACCGCCTTTATACGTAAACTGGGCATCTGTGCTTATTACAGTCAACTCAGGACTTTTTACCGCGTCATCATCATCACCGCACCCCACAACCATTGTGCAAAGTGCCAGAATTAATATATTAATAATCTTTTTCATACAGTTTATCCATTTACTTATTCTTAATCATGCTCAAAGGTCCGGTATACCGGGAAGTTCCCCATTTTTTAAATTCACCGACATACTCATTACCTTTCATTTCCCATACTATGAGTGAATTAACTTCATGATCAGCCCAAACACCATAACTTTCTAAATCTATTATAATATCCTCCGCATTCGCTCTTGGCTTACTTGCAACCCCGAGTGCAGTATTTTTAAATAAATTACCGGTAGTGGCATCCCAAGCACACAGCCATACCTCATTATTACCGGTATTACCCACTTTCTGTGACATAATTCGAATTCCTCCAGCACTCTTATCGTAGTTTACCAACAGTTTGTAATTCGGATTAAATCCGACCATCAGGAAAGATGTCTGACTATCCTCTTCAAGGGTCACCGGTATTCTTCCTCCAGCATACACAAAGTCCCATGCTCCCAGGAAGTCCTTGTACTTCATATATCCCTCCGGCAATTCATTTGCCGTGAGTTTAACATCGGTGGCTCCCTGATCAGTACAAGTAAACGTTTTAGTCGCACTATCCCATGTGAAATTTTCCAATGTCTTCCCCATCACTTCTATCGGTTCATAGAATTTAATACCGGTAGCAGTGAAAATATACGGTCCCGATACTGACTCCGTCTTCTCGCCCTCAGTCTCATAACTGAAAAGAAATACATGGTCTTCCATCGGAACGATAAACGTCTTTCCACCAATATTGGCCGTATATGTGGTTGTGAACGTTTCTTTCGACAACTTAACCGTTTTATCCAAAAGCGTCATCGGAGGTTCAGTCAGACGCGTCATTTTTATGACATTATTTGTCTTTTTTCCTCTAAGAATAATTTCATTATCGGTATGCGACCGAAATATAAATTCATAATCGCCCTCATACCCTTTTCCTTTTCCACCTCCGTCTATGATGTCCGGATCAGAAAAATGATGGAACAATTCATTATATGTATCAAAGTTTAATGTCGGGCCTATATCTTTTTTCAAGGAATAAAGACTGGTTACTTCTTTCTCAGCCTCCTCAAATGCATCAGTAGATACTGTAACCTGATCACCATCTTTAAATTTCATAGTAAAAAGATACCCTCCATAGGCTTGGGTAGACGAAGGATAATATTCCATAGCCCACCCATATTCTGCACTTTTCAATAAAGCCTGATACTCAGCCAATGCTTTCTCTACACGCACCGATGATGGTTCATCAAATACGTCGTCCACATCCTGAACACACGAACTCAGAAGTATGGAGAAAACAAAAAATGTATATATTATTTTTTTCATATTTCAATTATTAAATATTATCCAAATCGAGTTCACTTATCTCAGCACAACGCCTGCTAATTACACTACGCAGCTGTTCAATATCAATACTCCAAGATTCTTTCATATACTTCCTTACGATATCCAGTTTCTGATAAATGATGGCACTCCCTTTATCACCGGCGAGTGCTATTACCTCGTCCCATTGCTCAGCTGGATAAGTCAGGTAACAGGCTGTTACTTCAGCAATATCTTCACGGGGCTGGCTACCGGCATACGGCGTGACAAATCCCAGTGGAGCAACAGTTTCAAGACTACGGTTTTGCCATCCTGTAGGCACATAGTTTCCGGCACTGATTTTATCAAACTCTACCGTATAGACCTTCTTCTGATGCAAGATATGTGCAAACTCATGGTGCATCACCTTAAAATAATATTCATTCAACTCATTCACATTAGTGGGGTCAAGCCAATTTCCCATATAAAGGGTTACTTTCAACCCTCCTTCCGCGGTTCCTAAAGTATAAGTTGTTTTATCCCATGATGCCGAACCTATAAGATGAATCACTTTAGGGGCATTGGCACGTGTAAAGTCAATACCTCCCACTTCATCATAAACCTCCAACCAGGCATGTTTCACAATCTTAGCCAGTTTGACACTAAGTTTAAAATCCGTAGGAACCAGATTATGCGAATAGTCAGATTCGATATGCTCCATCCTATAGATGAAATCAATATTATAGGTATCCACATAGTTTACTTTCAGCCATTTGTCAAAGGCATTACGTTCTGCCTCCGAAGTATCAAAAATACTATTATTCTTATCCGGCTCATTGTCGTCACAGGCAGAGAAACCCATTCCGAATATAAGCATCAATATATATATATACCAATTTTTCATAAATCTTCGTTTTTTAGCGGTTTAATTATCTGGGATTTCTTTCCATACCGGCTGATACAACTGCTGCCGGTATCTGTATAGCTTTTCTCAAATCGTGAGATTCCAGTACAATAGGAGATTCTCCATAAAGTTCACGCGTAATTTTAAGGCCAAAACGCTTGATATCCAGCCACCGTTCACCTTCATGAACTGTTTCTATACGACGGGCATGTAACACGGCTTTCAACAGATTGGTCTGCAAGCCCGACTCTATATCAAATTTCGGATTCAACGGCTTTCCGTTTGTATTCGGGTCCACAGTTGATTCATAAAAAGTGTTCAGACTTTCCATATCCGGTATTTGCGGTGCTACTTTAGCTTTGCACCAATACTGCAGGTCTCTCACCCCTTTATCATATTGCTTAGCCAATATATAAGCCTCAGCACGGTTCAGAAGCGTTTTGTCACTGGTGAAAGCAAATATCACTTGTCGGTAATAACCGGTATTCAACACGGCATTGGTCGTTTCGAATATAGCATCCATTTTCGGAACAAAGATAGACTGATCTCCATATCCCAAAACTTTATCATAGGCCATAAGATGTCCCCATGCAGCAGGCGACCAGATAGTTTCCTCTTGGCACAATGTCCGGTTATGCCCATATCTCTGATTGGTATATTGAGTTCCCCAATTTGAAAGTGCCCCTATCAGCATCAGGTTGGCCGGTTCATCTTTATCAATAAAAGCTAACGTATATTCTTTAGAACTGGGAAACTGACTATATCCGTCCATATTCCGTAATAAACTACCGGGATCTTCGCCAATAGCCTCCGTAGCATATTTTATCGCCTTCTCATATTGATTGTAGAACAGATTGAACTGGGCTGCAAATGAGTATGCCGCTCTTTTGTTAAAATGATAGAGCGGAACAGCATACGCTTCATCACTGATCAAAGGAAGAGCCTCTTCGATGTCTTTATTTATCTTCTCATAAGTCTCTTTTAAAGTTCCTCTTTCATACTTGACGCCAATAGAAGTTCCCGGAGCGGTCATATAAGGTACACCTAAATCCTTATCGGCATCATTGCCATAAGCCATACAGAAAACATTAGTCAACAAGAAATGCCCGTAAGCACGGCAAATCAGCGCTTCACCTTTGTATGGCAACGCTTCTTCCGGCTCACCCAATTCCCGAATGGCAACCAAAGCCTGATTAGCAGCTGCAATTATCATATAACATCCATCCCACATATAGCCAGGAGTATCCTGATCAACGTCAGTTATATCTTCCCAACGAAACGACTGTATCATTTTGTTATTCGGCAAGCTATATTTATCTCCATTATCCTGCCGGTTATCCGACATCATTTCTTCCATCAGTAGTGGAGAAGATTTTGGATAGGCAGACACCAAAAGGTCTTTTACCTTTTGCAAAGAATTTACTTCGGCACGCTTGTCAGGCATTGTATCCAGAAAGCCGTCACAAGAAGTGATACTTCCCAAGAGAACAGCCAGCAGAGATATAATTATTATTTTTGTTTTCATAAGTTTTGATATTTAGAATCCTAATCTTAAAGTTAATGTAAACTGTTTGGGCACAGGAGCCGACACACCGCCCGAACGGAAAAATTCAGGATCCTGTCCGTTCAATTTTGAGTCTGCATAAAGCAAAAACAAGTTGGTGGCCTGTAGTTTCACTGAAGCATTGCTGATAGCTGTTCCTTTCAAAAGAGAACGTGGGAAATCATAAGAGAGGGACACTTCCTTCAACCGGATAAAATCACCTTTGGCAATGCGAGCAGTTGAATAGTTATAGGCATTGTAACCATAATTCAGATTGCCATACTGCTTATTTTCAAACGAGCTGGCTATGACCGGAATATCGGTATACATCTCGTCACCCGGCAGTCTCCAACGATTCTTAAAATCCTTCTGGGTTGCATCCAAATCACTGTAAGAACTCTTGAATGCAGGATCAAGCCGTACTTTATTTCCTGCGGAATAAGTGATGAATACATTCAGACGGAAGTTCTTATACGTGAAAATATTACCAAAACTACCGGTTATGGTGGGATCTGACGGACCTTCATATTTCAGGAAATCGACATTCTCCGACTCCTGGAAATTCAAGGAACCATAATTCTTCTTGGTTATCTTCTTGTCACCAAACATAAAGGTCGGGAACCCATCTTCATCAAGTCCTTCAAAAGGAATAGAGAACAATCCTCTTGAGGGATAGCCTTCGCGTGCAAAACCTACTCCGGCAATAAGAGAAAATACGGTCGAACGGGATTTAAAATCAGTAACTTCCGTCTTGCTATACCCGAAAATAAAATCGGTAGACCACTTAAAGTCTTTTGTTTCAATGTTTCTGGTGGACAAAGACGCCTCAAAACCATGAGATTTCATAGAAGCGACATTGGCATAACGCTGAGTCTGCCCTTCCACTCCCTGTGTAGTAGTAATACCAATCAAATCGTAATTATCACGCTTATACCAAGCTGCTTCCACATTAATCCGGTTATCAAGAAATCCCATATCCAAACCGATATTCAACTCATGTTTCTTCTCATAAGTCAAATCAGAATTTTCCAAATCTTCAATTTTCAGACCCGATTCCGCTACACCTGCCGACGGACGCCAAGGGGTATAACTCTGGATGATTACCAAAGAATTGGATACATTGCTCGGACCGACATCCGCCGTCAAACTATAAGAAGCCTTCAGGGTAAAATGTGATAAAGCAGGTTCTAAATCTTTAAAGAATTCTTCCTCATGCATATTCCATGCACCCGCAATGTTCCAAGTAGGCAACCAGCGTGCCGAACGGGACTTACCCAAGCGATTGGAACCTTCATAACGCCCTGTTCCCGTCAAAGTATAACGTCCTTTATAAGAATAAGTTGCCGTTCCGAAGAAAGCCACATTTCTCTTTTTAGTATTACTCAAACTATAATAATCGGAGTTACCTTCACGCATTTTCTTAAATGCAAGATAATCAAAAAACGGAATTTCCCCATTGTCATATTGCATCCCCCAACCATCAAAACTGTTACTGGAACGGTCTTGAGCATTTGCTTCCATACCGCCATATACATTTACGATATGGGTGTCTTTGAAAACATCATTCCATGACACAGCAGCACGGAAGTCATAGCTCAACATCTTATATTGAGTGGTATTATAGAAACCACCCTTAGGAAGAATGGTTACCGGCAATGCATAAGGATCATCAGGGTTTTTATAAAGCCATGAATTACTATTGATAATAGTGGCATCACCCATAGCACGGTAAGCCAAAGCCTGGTTCGAATTTTCCCGTATTTTATGTTCTTGTGAAGTTGAGGAATACTTCAACGCTCCTAAAGCACTGACTTCCAGTTTAGGTAAAATCTTCCATCTCATTTCGCCCTGAAATTTCAGGTCTACTACATCCAATGAAATGTTGTTTGTATTCAATTCATTGAAGATGTTAAAGTCCGAATAGTTACGCATATAATAGGTATTGGCGTCCAATGTCCTGGAAGTGTTCAATGCATAACTATAAGGGTTAATATCAAATCCACGTGTAACCTCCCCCCGGACAGCATCCATACTTTGTCCCAATGTACCGGGAGCTTCCTGCTTACGATAAGATGCATTGGCAATCACATTAAGAGAAAGATTCTTCAGTATGTTATAGCTATTGTTCAGATTGGCCGTATAGCGCTGCACTTTGTTTTTAATCATCCATCCTGGATCATTCATAGCACTTACCGACACATAAGAGGTTGATTTTTCATTTCCCATTGCATAACTGACTGAATGGTTCATCATAATAGAATTACTGAAAAGCATGTCAAACCAGTCGGTATTTCTCATTTCAGCTTCACGCAGGTATTCATTCTGCGCTTCAGGCGTGTGAGCAAGTCCAAACTGTCCGTTCGTTTTGTCATACCAGTTATTCAATTGAAACATTTTGCCATACACGCCACTGTTGGAAGCCCGGTATACACTTGCGAAGTTAAGCCATCCCTTATCTCTCATTTCCTGATAAATTCCCATCTGATCCTGAGAGTTCATCAAATTAAATTCACGGTAAGAAGGCTTCATTCTCATTGTAAATTCCCCCGTATAGCTTAGTTTGCTGGTCCCGACTTTACCTCTTTTAGTGGTAACAACAATCACACCAGCCATAGCACGTGCTCCGTAGATAGACGTAGCCGAACCATCTTTTAGTATCTGGAAACTCTCAATATCATCGGCATTTAGCCCGGCTATAGCAGAACTGATCAGAGTCACGGCATCACCCGATGAAAGCTGGTCGGCACTCACCTCCACAACATCATCCATAATAACACCATCGACCACCCACAAGGGTTTTGAATTTCCATAGATTGACGTAGCACCACGTACACGGATTTTAGGTGCGGTACCGAATGTACCCGAAACATTTTGTACCGATACTCCCGCAGAGCGTCCTTCCAAGCCACGGCTAATATCAGCTAAACCATCCAGTTTGACATCTGCCGCTGTTAACCTGTCAGCAGCCCCCGTAAACAAACGTTTATCGACTTTAGTCATACCAGTAATAACGACCTCATCAAGTACTTCTGCATCCGGCTTCAACAGAACCTTTATTAGTCCAGTTTTAATAGGAACATCTTGTGTTTGCATGCCAACGAAAGAGATCTGCAGAGTTCTCGCAGAACTTGGAACATTTTATTAAATCTGTCCAAACATCTCCTTTTATTTTATTAAAATTATATCGTTTCAACTTATGTTTTTAAGTAACAAATTATCCTTATATGGGTAAGGACGAAAATTATTTTGCTTGTATATTATAGTATTACACATAAATATGTAGCTATATCAAGGTGTTTGAAAGATATATATCGCAACGAAGCCATCACTACATATATTCTTTATTTGCAACCGTATTAATATATATTAACCATGATTATTTCATATAAACAAAAACATGTTTAACTTTGCAAATTGTTGAAAATACAAATAAACACGCTATTATAATACGTTATTTAAAACGCAATAAAAAACGCGCGAGTCAATACGCAGAATAATAACGCAAATTGATACCTTATTTTAAACTTAATTCTGAGAGAAGTACTTATGAAAAGAAAATTGATGTTGCTATTGATCTATCTGTACACAGGGGTAGGTCTACTCACCGCACAAACATTGAAAGTGACAGGAGTCGTCATTTTTGAAGAAGACAATGAACCTGTTGTAGGAGCTACCGTATTGGTTAAAGGTACCAAAACAGGTGTTGTGACAGATTTGGATGGTAAATTTACCATTTTAAATGTTCCAAGTTCTGCGAGAACTAATAACACTCTTCAGCCAATAAAATAAAAGACGCTAACATACAAATAGGAAATTCAAATTGAAACCATTACCTTTGCCCCGTAGCTACATGAAAGAACAATATGACCGAGCAGGAAGTCAGAAGATATCTACGGAAAATGAGCGAGCAGGATTCCCAAACTGCTTTCCGAGATTTTTATAATATGACGTATGATCGCCTATTCCGTATTGCTTATTATTACACCCATCACGAAGAATGGTCCCAAGAAATAGTGCTTGACGCATTTATGAAACTTTGGGAACACCGCCACCAACTACTGAATATCACTAATATAGAAGATTATTGCTTTATTTTGGTAAAAAACGCCTCATTAAACTATATAGATAAAGAAGAACGACGCCCCACTTTATCTGCCGATGCACTGCAAGAACCAACTGACCAAGCTATATCCCCTGAGGACAACTTGATTAGCGAAGAACTCTTTGCCCGCTATGTAAAAGCCCTCGACCGGTTACCGGAACGCTGTCGGGAAGTCTTCATTCGCATTCGCGAAGAGAAACAAACGTATGCACAAGTGGCTGAAGAACTCGGCATCAGTACGAAAACAGTGGATGCGCAATTACAAAAAGCGACAATACGACTGAGAGAAATGTTGCTTCAATAAGCCGCCAATCCTTCCCTTTCTTACATTAACACTTTTTAAATTTAGTTTTATAGGGAATCTCTATATACTTCCTGTCTTTAAGCATGAACTATATAAACTAAACTAAAATTAGAACAATATGAAACAACTTTGTAAGCAAATGGCAGGAGCTGTAGGTATCCTCTTCATCCTGGCCGCATGTGGAAACGACAATTCAAATTATCCTCAGGAGTATGTAGGTTTTGACAAGGCCACTAAAAACTATTCGTTCGACAAGAACAAAGACACAGACGAGTTTGAAATAAAGATTATCGCGGCAGAAAAGAAGAATGAGGATAGAGAAGTTCTCATCAATGGGATAAACCTGCCTGGACAAGCTGCTGTATTCAGCATCGAGGATAAAAAGGTGATTATCCCTGCAAAGAAGAAGTCTGCCAACCTACGCGTGAAAATCTTTCCTAAAAGAATAAAGAACAAAGCTGAATTCCGCATTGTCAGTATTCCCCAGGACAAAGAAGCAAAAAAGACACAGATTACCGTTTATCTAAGTCCCCAATAAACCTTAACTATGTTTCATTATACTATTCCTTGTATATGTCACTGGCACTCATTTACCAAGTTGTGCAACTCAGCACGTCCGAGTTGCACAACTTAGAATACCCGACATGTGCATCTCAGACCTACCAAGTTGTACAACTTGGTAAATAGACGTCAGTGAGTAAAACAAAGAATGCCATATAGAAACAACAAACATGAACAAGCCAAAATGCAGTTCATCAAATAAAAAAAGAAATCAGCGTAGGGAGTTTTTCCGTTTTGCCTGTCTTTATAGAAAAGAGGGATAAAAAGCATGGAACAAGAATTTGAAAAAATACTCGATAAACTCGTAGCCTCCACCCGCTCGCCGAGAGGAAGCTTCTCTAAGGACAATAGTTGGGAACTCCTTGAAAAACGGTTACCGCGCCTGCAACACCGCATCCTTTCATTGCGCACAATGGCTGGTGCAGCCGCCATCGCCGTGCTTTGCGTACTGGGATGGTGGGCATATTATATGTTCGCCCCAGTGCCATTGCAAACCGTATCCACACTGGCAGAAACCCGTAGCATAGTATTGCCCGACCAAACTACCATCGTACTGAACCGCTATTCCTCGTTGACCTATCCCGAACGGTTCAGAGGAAAAGACCGGAAAGTACAATTGAAGGGAGAAGGTTACTTCGAAGTCAGCAAAGATGCAGAACACCCTTTCAAAGTAGAAGCCGGGGCAATCATGGTACAGGTTTTAGGCACACACTTCAACATTGATGCCTATCCGGAAGACACCCAGGTAAAGACGACGCTACTTGAAGGTTCAGTCGCCGTCAGCCTCATAGGTAAAACGGAAGAATGCCTGATCCTGTCACCCAACGAAAGTGCCATTTATGATAAGGAGAAGAAAAGCCTGACACTGCACACCGAAAAAAATGCAGCCGAAGAAATTATCTGGCAGAATGGAACCCTACTTTTCAAAAGCGTGCCTTTACAGGAAATCGTTCGGGAACTTTCCAACGCTTTCCAAACGGATATCCGTATAGAAGACGCTGATTTACAGAACTACCGCATGACGGCTACATTCTCTGACGGCGAAACGCTGGAAGAAATTCTTTCTCTGCTTTGCCGCAACCAGAAGTTTGAATACACAAAAACGAATGACAGTATAACAATCACACAAAAATTAAACTAGAATGAAATCCTCTATCTGTTCATCCCGCACCATCAGGAAATTCTTCCTGGTGGGCGCGGTTCTCCTCTCAACATGTACGCTGCAAAGCAGCATCGTATTTACCACCTGCGTTCTACCAAAAACGAATCCCGCGCAAACACGTTTCAGCATCAAACTGCAAAACGCCACGCTGGAAGAATTTGTGAAACAAGTGGAACAAAAAACCGGGTATCGCTTCATATACGGAGAAGAAGTACGCCTGAACGGACGTATCACACTGGCCGTCCGCGACCTTACCCTCAACGAAATTCTCCGGAAGGCCTTCGAGACCCAACCGATAGGTTTCGAAATCTCCGGAAAGCATATTTTGCTAAACAAGCGGCCCATGCCGCAGAAAACCGTAAGCCGACGATTCACTATCAGCGGATACGTGACGGACGGGGCGTCCTCCGAGACGCTGATTGGTGCCAATGTCCTCGAAAGTCGTCAGCGGGTAGGCACTGCCACCAATCCTTTCGGTTTCTATACCCTCACCTTGCCGGAGGGAGACACTGAATTAAGTTTTTCGTATTTAGGGTACGAAACCCGGCACAGTTCGTTCCCGCTGAACAAAGATACCGTGCTCAATATCCGCCTGAATGGAGACAATGAACTGGCGGAAGTGATAGTACTTTCGGATAAAAAAGAAGCCGGCATCCAGGCTACCGCCATGGGAGCGCACGAAATTCCGATGACGCAGATACAACATACTCCGGCAGTGCTCGGAGAAGCCGACATTCTGAAAACAATTCAGCTGATGCCAGGCGTACAGGCAGGTATGGAAGGGTTCTCCGGACTATACGTCCGGGGTGGCGGACCAGACCAGAACCTTATATTGCTGGACGGTATTCCTGTATATAATGCAGACCATCTGCTGGGCGTATTCTCTGTTTTCACCCCCGAGGCAGTGAAAAACACCACACTCTACAAGAGCTCCTTTCCCGCCCGCTACGGAGGCCGCCTTTCCTCCATCATCGACGTGCGCACCAACGACGGAGATATGAACCATTACCACGGTGCGCTCAGCATCGGCACACTCACCGACAAGCTGCATATTGAAGGTCCCATCTGGAAGGGGCACACTTCTTTCAGCCTCAGCGCGCGGGCTACCCATACCACCTTCTTCAAAAATCTCATAGTGGACGAAGACGATAATTATGCTGATAAATACAACTATTACTTCTATGATATCAACGCCAAAGTGAACCACAAGTTCAGTGACCGCAGCCGTCTCTTCCTCGGTTTCTATAAGGGAAAGGACCACTACCACTTTGACTCCACTGACCATAATAATTATCAGAACAATGATCAGTCATATTTCTATTATAAGGATGACAGTCATCTGAACTGGGGAAACACTATTGCCTATGGCCGCTGGAACTATGTGTTCAACAGTAAACTGTTCTGCAACACTACCATTTCATACAATAACTATCTGATGAAATTAGATCAGGACATGGAAAATACGAGCATTTACCAAGGCCAGATATCAAACCGCTATAGCTATTTCTCCCAATTTCGCTCCGGCATCAGCGACTGGACTGCCCGTATGGACTTCGACTATACCCCTGCGCCGACACATCACATCAAGTTCGGAGCGGAATACATCCACCATACTTTCCGTCCGGGCATTTCCACTTCCAAGATGCAAGAAATAGAAAACGGACAGCCACAGGAAGAAACTATTTACGCAACCAGTAACAACCGCGCACTGCACGGACAAGAAGTATCGCTCTATGCCGAAGACAACTTTAACCTGAACAGCCGCCTCAGTCTGAATGCAGGAGTGCGGGCATCATTGTTCGCTACACAAGGAAAGGAATACTACTCGGTGCAGCCCCGCCTCTCCACACGCTATAACTTCGGGCAAGGATTCTCTGCAAAGGCATCCTATACCTGCATGGCGCAATACGTACACCTGCTCTCATCCACTCCGTTCTCCATGCCTACAGACCTCTGGGTGCCGATTACCAAAAACATACGCCCCATGTATGCCAACCAATACTCTCTCGGAGGCTATTATACCGGACTGCCCGGCTGGGAGTTTTCCATAGAGGGCTACTACAAACAGATGCGCCACATACTCGAATATCAAGATGGTGTCTCTTTCTTCGGCACTTCCACCAATTGGGAGGAGAAAGTGGAAATGGGAGAAGGACGTTCTTTCGGACTGGAAGCAATGGTGCAAAAGACTTTTGGAAAGACCACAGGATGGCTGGCATATACCCTGGCAAAAACCGATCACCGTTTCAAAGACGGCGCCATCAGTCAGGGCAAGTGGTTTCCGTATAAGTACGACCGTCGCCACAGCATCAGTCTATGTCTGAACCATAAATTCAGTGAACGCATCGATGTAGGAGCTTCATGGATATTCAATACCGGCGGATGCATCACAGTGCCCGAACGGGAAACCATTGTTATCCGCCCCGATGGCAATGTAGAATCCGCCCCTTATATCTCTCAACGCAACAACTACCGCCTGCCCGCCAGCCATCGCCTGAATCTGGGCATCAACTTCAACAAGAAAACCAAGCATGGTATGCGCACCTGGAATATCAGCGTCTACAATGCCTATAATGCGATGAATCCCAATCTGGTTTACAGCAAATGGGAACAAGAATACAATAGTTATAATGACTTCTATAACAGCATCTATCAAGGGAACGGTAACCAATATACTCCTATCGAGAAAAAATCGAAAGCTGTTATCAAGAAATTAACCATATTACCCTGTATACCATCTGTTACTTATACCTATAAATTTTGAAAATCATGCCGGATATGAAAACAAGAATCAAATTACACCTTATTATATATATAGCCGTCACCGGACTCTTTGCTGCTTGTGAGAACGAGATACCTTATAATCCCGGACAGCAAGAGCCGCTGCTCATCATGAATACCCTGCTCAATACCGGACAGACAGAGAATCTCGTCTATCTGCACCTCAGCGAAGGGAACAGTATCGGCTACATCAACGAAGCAACGCTCTCACTTTACGTGAACGGCAAACAAACAGAGTCTCCCCAAGCCATATCTCCCGAAGAATATTACAAGTATATGCAGAATCAGCTTGATAAGGAACAGTACGAGGCATTGCTGAAAAGCATGCGCTTCAAAATATTCCGCCTCACTACCGCTTTGAAACCCGGAGACAATATCCGTCTTGAAGCCACGGCAGAAGGCGGAAAATATCATGTCAGTTCCCAAGTAACCGCCCCCCAGCCTATACAAAGCCTGCAAGTAGACACCTGCACCGCCCTCATACGCCAATGGGGCAGCATGAGGGCTCACCGTCAATACCACATTACCATGCAGGATATCCCGAACGAAAAAAATTACTACCGGCTGGAAATAGTGAATAACAAGGATTTTCGCTGCGTCATCTATACTGATAACAAAGATGAGAATGGAAACTATATAAAGGACGAAAACGGAGATTACGTTTACACCCTAACAAAAGACACAGTCGTCAACTATAAATATACCGAGCTTATCAACCGTGAAGACGTGATACTGACCGACGGACATATCACCAACTCGGATGATGACGAAAATGCCATGTTCCCTAACATTGAAAACAAATATAATATCTTCACCGACAACCGTTTCACCAATTCATCCGCTACACTGAAGGTTTATACCCCGCTTTATGACGACAACTATGAAATTCTCCAATCACTAAATTACACCCGCTGCTACCTGAAACAGACCATCACTGTGCGCCTGCTAAGCCTGCCGGAAACATACTATCGCTACCTGAAAGCCTTGAACTGCATGGATGATGATGATTATGACGAAGCCATAATGGAACCCATCAGCCTGCCCAGCAATGTAGAAGGCGGATTGGGGTTTGTGGGCGTTTCATCGGAAATTCGATACACCATAGATATGCCGGATAAAAAATGGGGATGGTGGTGAGACACGAACATCTACTTTCATTATGATTACCCATATCCGGTAATCACATTACATTTGTATTACATATAAAGCCTTAAAACGGGCAAAATAACATCTAATAATTGATTTATATCAAGAAATAGCATTCTATACTCCACTTTTCTTTTCCTATGCTTTTATGTTATAAAACATATTTCTATATTTGCACAGGTAAAAAGAAAAAGCTAAGCGCTTAGAGCTATTTTCAATAGGTATTAGATTTTTAGGATTAGAATTGTTTTTAGGTATAACAAATTAAAAGTAGGTATTATGAAACGTTTAGGATTAACATTAGTGGCAGCCGTATGTCTGACCGCTACGACATTTGCAGCAGGAAATCAGCCTACAACTGCAAAATGGGATGGTAACATCAACGTAAGCAAGTTGAGTAAATATTTGAATTTATCCGCTGACCAACACGAAGAAGTTGCGAACATCTGCGAATACTTCTCTGCACAAATGGGACGCGCCACAACTTCAAAGAAGGATCAGCCAAAGAAACTTCGCAATGCAGTTTACGGAAACTTGAAGTTGATGAAAAAAGCACTGACTGACAAACAATATGCTGACTATGCAAAAGTATTGAACGTCACATTGCAAAACAAAGGTATCGAAGTGAAATAATCCCACTCCGATAATTAGGAAAATATTTTGATAAATAAAAAAAGAGAGGGTGCTGAACATCACGTTTTGCACCCTCTTTCTTTTATCAACACCATTCAAGTGTCGACTCCCTAACCAATATACAATTTATTTACAAACAATATCTGTCTTGCAGTTCCTTCTTAAACTTCTTGGAAACCAGCAACTCCGACACATTCTCAAAAGGTGGATACAACACGCACTTACTGTCTTTGATAATCATCAGATAATCAATATTAATAATGAATGACTGATGAATCTGCACAAAGCAAGGCGCGTACTTTACGATCTGCTCGGCAGTGGTACTCTTCTTCAAAGGCAGCGGTGCCTGTCCGCTTAATACCACTTCCCACTGTTTCCTTTCAGAGCAATATCTGAAATATCCTATTTCAGCAGGGCGCAACGCCCTCATATCATTTGTCGGGGTAAACACCATAAACGTCTGGCTGGTATTTACCAATGCCGAAGGGAAAGATACCGCTTTCCGTTCCAATTCGATTCTTTTCATAAACCGAGAAATAATAAGTTCCAGCTCCTCCTCCTCAAAAGGCTTCAACAAATAATCAAAAGCAGATTGACGAATAGCAGATACCATGTATTTATCATATGCCGTATAAAAAACGACTTTCATATCCCACGTCAAAGACTCACGGATACTATCCAATAAGTCCATCCCCCTCATGTCAGGCAATTCTACATCCAAAAACAACAAATCGGGATGCACCTTGGCAATCAGCTTCTTTCCGGATGCGCCATTGCGCGCAGTACCTTCTACGTGGAAATCCTCAAATTTCTGTAATCCGAATGCCAGATTATCTAAGGACAACTCATCGTCATCTACTATTGCAACCTTATACCTGTCCATACACTATCTTGTTTCTGCGAAATTAATCAACTGAGAATAAATTCAAAAATAACAAAACGTTCTATTCAGGATATTCCGCCAAAATCGAGGATATTCGGTGGAAATTAGGGATTATCCCAAAATCATAAAACAGAATAATCATAATTCGACGGTAAATGGAAACTTACTTCACATCCGGTCTCGCCATTCGGCAAAGTTACGTTGCGTACAGCAGTTTCAATCATATCCTTGTTTTTGGCATTCAATATCTGAATAGTTTGCATAATCACCTTCATGCCGGTACCTGTCCCCCTGTTCCCACTATTCAGTTTGAAACCACCGCCATTATCGGTAATCTTGACGCAAACATAAGTACCGGAACGATAAATATCAATCCACAGGCAGCGTTCGCCTTCTTTATTCAGAAGGGCATGCTTGACAGCATTTTCCACCGGAATCTGTATCAGCATGGAAGGTAATATCAACTGGCTGGTATCCACATCTTCGCCAACCTTAACGACCAATTTGAACAGAGGACCCAAAGAACGACGCTGCAATTCGATATATGTCTGCACAAACTCCAATTCCTCTGCCAGTGTGATACACATCTGCTCCGCCAGTTCCAGATTGCGCCTCATTAACTTCACCAACGCAGATAGCTCCTTCTTCTTTTCCCCTTCCCGACTACCCATTTCCTGATTAAGCACATTGAAAATGAAATGCGGGGATATCCGGTTGCGTATATTCTCCAGACGCAGGGAAGAAATAGTCCGCTGACTCTGGGCAAGCAGAAGGGCACGCCGTTTCTTACCATACAGATAAATGAAGCAGGCAATTATCAACACCAACACACAAACTCCAATCCAGAAGAAAAGTCCTTCATTCAGCTTCAGCATCTCAATCTTCTGTTGTTCAATCAATATGTTCTTTGCCAACAATGTGGAATCCTGTTGATATCTTAATGAAATATCGGCAGTACGCATCTTCACACGCTCATTCCGGATGGAATCGTCCAACCGCCTGTTTTCTTTCTGATAAAAGAAAGCATTCTTGTAGTCCGCCGTCCGTTCATAAAATTCCTGCAGATATTTATTGCGGATATGCAGCATATCCGGTTCCACATTTTCCAAATTGGTAATCGTACTCAACAGATGCCTGACCTTAGCTATATCATTCCTTTCCAAAGCCAATCCTATACGCTGCGTATCAATATAATAAAGTGCTCCCGCCGCTCCCATCTTCTGAAAGAAAGGCTGGCACTTACTTATATATTTCGCCGCTGAATCAGGTTCATTCATTTGCAGATATACATCTCCCAGATTGACCATACAAAGATTTCTCTCAAAAACCATGTCAGAATGAGAAACAGCCAACGAAAGACCTTTCTTAAAATATTCCAAAGCCTCCGTATAATCTTCCCGGTAATAATATGAATTGCCACGATTATTCAAGTAGATATACTGTTCATAAGGCAACATCTTATCATAGAACGTTTCCGCCAGATTATAATAGTAATCACATTGGTCAAAATCATGCAAGGCCATATAAACCTGTGCAAGACCATAATAAACCGGAGGACGTTTTTCTTCAGACAATCCCAGTGAGTCGCTTGTCTGCAATGCTTTACGATACCAGTAAGCACTGACGTCATACTTTCCCTGACGGCTGCACGCATCAGCCAGATTGATAAGAATATCCGACACCAGCTCTTTCTTTACTCCTTGCAGGCGTTGTTCATAAGAATCTGTAAAACAAATAATGGCAGAGTCCATATTTCCTACACGGACATAAATATTACCTTTAACATTCAGGTATTCCGAACGCAAATCTGCAATATAAGGAGATGGCTGCTGACGGTCACAAAAGTCCTCAATCTTCTTCCTTAAATGACGGGCAGAGTCCACATCCGAAGAAAACATATATGTTTTTAGTACTATAGCAGCGTAGTAGTACCATTCCAAACTATCGGTCGACATTTGCATTTTCTGTAGTGTCAACCCACGTACTTTTTGCGGACGAGCAGTCAGAGAGTCAGTGACAGAACTATAAAAAAAGTTATAATTCTCCATCCATGAGTTCTCTTTTGCCGGCTGTTTACACGAAACGGCCAAAAACAGTAAAAAGAGTATGGAGCAAGTGATTCCCCACATTATTTTATCACCCATCGTGTTCATTGCTTTACCACGTTAAATAAAGAATATCAGCATTCTTCATGTACTACCACAAATATAGTATTTTTTCCCATTTAGTCCAATTTTAGGACCGGATATCCGTTGAAATATTTATTTATCCTACTTTTATACATTCTATTATTTGATATAAGGAATAGTTGTTTTAACTTTGCATAAACAAATCTAAGTAATCATTAACAGTATCCACAAATTACGAGACACAATGAGAAAGATTTTACTTTTGGGAATTTGTATTTCCCTTCTTGTGCCTACAGCCTTGCAGGCGCAATATTTACGCTCATCTTATTTCATGGAAGGCAGCAGTACCCGTATGCAGCTGAATCCGGCACTACAACCTAAACGTGGTTATGTCAATATATCCGGTATAGGTTCGGTAACCGCCGAAGTATCCACCAATTCCCTGGGCATTCATGACGTTATCGATGTCTTTGATTCCGACGAAGAATTTTACAACAATGATAAATTCTACAACCGTCTGAAAGGAATGAATGAGGTGAATATCAGTGCTAATACGGATGTCATATCTTTCGGTTTTTATAAGGGGAAAGGGTTCTGGTCATTCAATGTAGGAGCGCGGGCAGATGTAGATGCGACTATTCCTAAAACAATGTTCGACTACCTGCGGGCAATAGACGCTGAAAATTTTAGCTGGGGAAATGGAAAGACTTTCAATATCCAAAATGAGAAATTACGCTTAAACGCTTATATAGAAGTCGGAGCCGGTTATTCACGTGCCATCAATGAGCGATTGACCATAGGTGGTAAAGCTAAATTGTTGCTGGGTGCCGGAAATATAAATCTGAAAATTAACCAGTTGCATCTGAGTGGGAAAGAAGCCGGAATAGATTCTGAATTTCAGATAATTTCGGATGCGTATCTGGAAGCTTCCGCCAAGGGACTGGAGCTTGAGGAAGAGAATGGTTATATCACCGACCTGGATTACAACAGCTTTGGCATCAGTGGTTACGGAGCCGGCATTGACTTGGGAGCAAGTTATCAACTTATGAAGAATCTTACTCTTTCTGCCGCAATTCTTGATTTAGGATTTATTTCCTGGGGTAAATCGAATTCTCAGGTAGCCGAGTCAAGCAAGAATACGACTATTGACAAAGACAACTATGATACATCATCCGATGTACTGGACTTTGAACTCTATGGTTTGCAGAAGAAGGAAAACAAATCCCGTACCACTTCTTTATCACCGACTATGGTTATAGGAGGAGAATATGGTTTGCTGAATAATAAACTGGGGTTAGGATTATTATCAACTACCCGCTTCGGACAGCTAAAGACGTATTCTGAATTGACATTATCTGCCAATTACCGCCCCAACACTTTGATAAATGCAACGCTAAGTTACTCCATGTTGCAAGGTGGCGAAACTTTCGGTATTGCTTTCAAGGTAGGACCTTTGATGCTGGGCACCGATTATATGTATTTCGGAAACAATTCCAAGCATGTAAATGCCTTTATCGGCCTTTCCATTCCTTTGGGAAAGAAAAATAAGACTAATATCTGATGGTATAGTTACGAGCTACAAACTACGAGTTGCTGCGCTGTACTCGTAGCTTGTAGCTTGTAACTATTTCACCGTCACCATTGTCGCTCCGAAGCCATATTCCTGAAAAGAAGCGTCCTGATGCCGAAATGCAGGATATTTGCGTTTCAACTCATCCAGCAGTGCTTTACGAAGCACTCCGTCCCCTTTTCCATGAATAAAGACAATGCGTTGTTCGCGCTTATTCTTATACTGTTCCAACACTTCGCGGAACTTATCAAGCTGATAATTCAATATCTCACTGTTACTCATCCCATGAGTATCGTCCAATAACTCCCCGATATGGAGATCTATCTCAATAATGCCATTCTGCCCGCCACGCTTCACAATAGGTTGAGACTTCGGTTTATCCACAACAACCTTTTGAAGCAAAGCTGACTGCAACTCCTCGGCAGAAACATACACTTGCTTGGTAGGAACATCGTCTTTCACAATATCATAAATCAGAGCGGGAGTTTCAAAGAATTCCGATTCCTGGAATGTGTGCAACTTATAAAACTTTACTGTATCAATACGCAGCTCCACACTGACCGCCGGCTTCAAAGCGAAAGAACGACCGTCTTTAAAAGCTATGAATTGCACAGCCACATGTTCCCGATCATTCAGTTCCGTTTTTTCAAACTCTTCCAAAAGGAATTTAGTATTCGGTTCTACCAACCCGTTAGAACGGACATTCCACGCTTTTCCTTCAGCGCAGAGATAAGTATAGTATAGATAGTAATTACTGTCATTCACCAGATAAGCCTCAAAAGGCGTTGTGCTGACTGCTTTGATATCCTCCGGAACGAAAGCCAGAAAAACGTTCAATATATCTCCGCCACGCGTTTCCTGCTGACGGAAGACAGACACCTCAGGCACCTTCACCGGCTTTTCCTCCACCTTCTTCGGAGCAGCTTTCGATGCCGGCCTCGTCATATTATAATCATCCGTTTCTATCACCACGCACTCACGCATGGGCATCGGAATATCAAAACCGTCGGAATCTTCCACCAACACAATATCCCTGCCCCGGAATCCTTTCACGATACCGCCTCCGATTTCGTTAAGGAAACGTACTTTATCACCTATTTTCATCTTCTTTCCATTTTAGTATTTGACAAATAACAACTTGCGGTTGGAGTTCTGAAACCCAATCACCCTACAAAGATACGGCAACTCAATAAAAAAAGATAGAAAAAAGACGATAAATATCCGTACCTTTGCAGCCCGTAAATGAAGTTTATCATGAAAGAAGATCCAAAACATATCCGTATCAGCGAATTTAACTATCCGCTACCCGATGAACGCATCGCCAAATTCCCCTTGTCTGTACGCGACCAGTCTAAACTTCTGGTATATCGTCACGGCGAAGTATCCGAAGACCGCTTTACTTCACTGCCTTCCTACTTGCCCGCAGGAAGTCTGATGATATTCAATAACACGAAGGTGATTCAGGCACGACTGCACTTCCGCAAGGAAACCGGTGCTCTGATCGAAGTATTCTGCCTGGAACCCATCGAACCGAACGACTACGTACTCAATTTCCAGCAAACAGAACATGCCGCCTGGCTGTGCATGATAGGCAATCTGAAAAAATGGAAAGAAGGAACTCTGAAACGGGAAATGGTTGTAAAAAGCCAGCCCATTACGCTGACAGCCACTCGTGGCGAATGTCACGGTACCAGTCACTGGGTTGATTTCCGCTGGAACAATTCGGAAATTACCTTTGCCGACATTCTTGAAGTATTTGGTGAACTACCTATTCCGCCCTATCTGAACCGGGAGACCCAGGAAAGTGATAAAGAGACTTATCAGACCGTCTACTCTAAGATAAAAGGTTCGGTAGCCGCACCTACCGCCGGACTGCATTTCACTCCCCGTGTGTTGGATGCCTTAAAAGAAAAAGGAGTCGAACTGGAAGAACTGACACTGCACGTAGGCGCAGGTACTTTCAAGCCCGTAAAGAGCGAGAAAATAGAAGGACATGAAATGCATACGGAATACATATCAGTTTCGCGGGGAACCATTGAAAAATTGATTGCCCATAACGGAAAGGCAATTGCCGTAGGCACTACATCAGTCAGAACACTGGAAAGTCTTTACCACATCGGTGTCACCCTCCTAAAGAATCCTGATGCTACAGAGGAAGAACTGCACGTCCGGCAGTGGCAACCCTACGAAACGGCAGAAGAAACAGCCAGTATCACTTCCACGAAATCGTTGCAGGCCATTCTCGATTATCTGAGCCGTCACAAGATGGAAGCTCTGCATACCAGCACCCAAATTATCATTGCTCCGGGATATGATTATAAGATTGTATCGGCCATGGTCACCAACTTTCACCAGCCACAAAGTACATTGCTGTTACTTGTATCGGCCTTTGTAAAGGGGAACTGGAGAAAGATATATGATTTCGCTTTAAGCCATGACTTCCGTTTCTTAAGTTATGGAGACTCATCATTATTAATACCGTAAAATTATGAACAGCGATAATAACCAAGAAATGTTCCCCCTTGTCGACGAACAAGGAAATATTACAGGTGCCGCCACCCGCGGTGAATGCCACAGTGGCAGCAAACTGCTGCATCCCGTGATACACCTGCACGTCTTCAACTCCCAAGGTGAACTGTACCTTCAGAAACGCCCCGAATGGAAAGACATCCAACCCGGGAAATGGGACACTTCCGTAGGCGGACATATAGATTTAGGGGAAAGTGTGGAAATGGCATTGAAACGCGAAGTACGCGAAGAACTGGGCATCACCGAGTTTACCCCTGAAACAGTCACTCATTATGTCTTTGAGTCCAGCCGTGAAAAAGAACTTGTCTTTGTACACAAGACTGTATACGATGGTGAAATACATCCAAGTGACGAACTGGATGGCGGACGTTTCTGGACAATAGAAGAGATCAAAGAAAATATAGGCAAGGGGGTATTCACTCCGAACTTTGAGGGAGAAATCGGAAAGATTATATCACCGGACGCATAAACGATACGAAATGTCATAACAAAGAAGAGGCGGCATCCCTTTTTGAAAGAATGCCGCCTCTCTTATTCTTATTGAATATTGGCTTATTTCGCCAGATCTTCAATCACTTTCATTATTTTCTGACCGATTTCCTCAGCCGCTTCCGGTGTGGAAGCCTCACTATATACACGTATAATCGGTTCGGTATTACTCTTACGCAAATGTACCCACTTGTCTGCAAAGTCTATTTTCACACCGTCGATATCATTGATTTCTTCATTCTTATAAAGTTCTTTCACTTTAGCAAGAATGGCATCAACATCCGTTTCGGGAGTCAGGTCCACACGGTTCTTCGCCATGAAATAAGCCGGATAAGTTGCACGAAGTTCACTAACTTTCTTGCCTTCATGCGCCAGATGGCTCAGGAACAAAGCGATACCTACCAATGCGTCGCGTCCGTAATGGCTTGCCGGATAAATAACTCCGCCATTGCCTTCACCACCGATAACGGCGCCTACTTCTTTCATCTTGGTAGTTACATTCACCTCGCCTACGGCAGAAGCAAAATATTCTTTGCCATATTTACGGGTTACGTCACGCAATGCACGGGTGGAACTCAGATTGGATACCGTATTACCCGGAGTATGCTTCAATACATAGTCGGCAACACTTACCAATGTATATTCCTCACCATACATTTTTCCATCTTCGCAAATCATTGCCAAGCGGTCTACATCCGGGTCAACCACAAAAGCCACATCAGCCTTGCCACCCTTCATCAGGTTCATGATATCACCCAGATTCTTTTCCAGCGGTTCGGGATTATGCTGGAAGTTCCCTGTCGGTTCGCAGTAGAGCTTTTCTATGTGTTGCACGCCAAGCTGTTCCAACAATTCCGGCAAAATAATGCCGCCTACAGAGTTCACACAGTCGATAGCTACACGGAAGTTCGCCTTTTTGATGGCTTCTACGTCCACCAGGTCGAGTGCCAGTACGCTGTCTATGTGTTTCTGATTATAAGTCAAGTCCTTACGATAAGAGCCCAACTTGTCTACTTCAGCATAGTCAAATTCTTCAGCCTCAGCAATACGAAGTACTTCGTTACCTTCGGCAGCATTCAGAAATTCACCACGTTCATTCAGCAATTTCAGAGCGTTCCATTGTTTGGGGTTGTGCGAAGCAGTTAAAATAATACCACCGGCAGCACCTTCCATCGTTACAGCCAGTTCAGTAGTCGGTGTAGAAGCCAGGTCGATGTCAACCACATCCCAGCCCATACCCATCAGGGTACCTACCACTACATTCTTTACCATTTCACCCGAAATGCGGGCGTCGCGTCCTACTACAATTTTGTTGCTTTTTACTGTGCACGTTTTACGGATAAGTGTTGCATACGCTGATGTGAATTTCACAATGTCAAGCGGATTCAAGCCTTCACCCGCCCCTCCGCCAATAGTTCCGCGGATTCCAGAGATAGATTTGATTAGAGTCATTAGGTTATTAATGATTTAAAGATTGTTGGTTAAAAATTACCTATAAATTTGGTATTTACGGATATCGTAATAATAAGGATATACTTGTTGCATTGCGGAATTATGTCCCATCTTGGAAGGAACAATCAACTTCACATGCGCTCCATCACGTACATAAGCCAACGGAACCAACCAACCGGCAGGAACAGAAGTACCATAATAAGTATACATAAATCCCTGCGTAAATTGTCCGGCAATTGAAGAACTCGTTACCCGATAGTTGAATTCATCCACCACTTCCGCATAAGCGAGATTAGACAGTGTTACCGCTTTATCGATCAGACTATATTCCATGAAACGAACCAGTACCTGATCATTAGCTTTCACCGTATCAGCCGGATTTTCAGAGCCTTTGTCCACGATCTGCATATACACGCCACTGGCGAGTTGCACATATTCATTCTTGGACCTATCCGTAGTCGAGTCGTTTCTATAAAATTCCGTTTGGGATATAACTGTAATACTACTGTCTCTGATAAACGCTTTGATGGCATCTTTTTCTTCCTCCAACATCTCTGCATAGGTCTTGGTGTTATCGCACGCCTGAAAAGCCAGACCACATGCCAATAAAGCTAAAAAAAACAATGTAAGTTTCTTCATTATCTGTTATTTAGTAATTCCGTACAAAAGTATTCGATTTCGTTGAAAGTTGAAAGCCCTACGAAGAAACTTCGTATCTTTTAACCTTTGTACCTCACTTTTTTTATCCTTTCGCATTCAGCAAAGGTTTGAATTTCTCCAAAGCACGCTCCAAAACCCTCTTTGCTTCATCTATCGTACCATAGAATTCACCGCCGGAAGCATTCAAATGTCCGCCTCCATTGAAGAACTCGGCAGCCAGTTGGTTGCAGGGGAACGTACCTACCGAACGCAATGAAACTTTAATCATTGGCTTCTCAGTATCTTCACGCAGGAAACACGAAAAGACAACATCTTTTATACTCAGAGGAATATTTACAAATCCTTCACTATCCCCCCGAATATAGTTGAAGCGTCCCTGTTCATTCTTGGTCAATGAGATTAGGGCGGCATGGTAATCGGGATAAACCCGCATCTGCGAAAGCACATATCCCATCAGCCGCAGACGGCTTTCGGAGTAAGTATTATAAACTTTCCGGTAAATATCATCTTTATCGATACCTTTGGAAAGCAATTCGCTGATGATAAAGTAGATCTCCCGGTTATTGGAGTTGTAGGTAAAACCACCTGTATCGGTCATCATACCGGTATAAATACATTCCGCTCCTTGTTTGGTTATTTCGTTGAAGTAGCCCATACGGCATATCAAGCGGAATACAAGCTCGGATGTGGAAGATATGGTCGGATGCGAGATGGTGATATCACAGAATTCTTCGGGATACAAATGATGGTCTATCAATATTTTCTTTCCCTTGGCAGCCTTTATGGCATCCGCCATCGCATCTATGCGACTCAGTGCATTAAAGTCCAGACAGCAAATTATTTCCGCTTCCGCTATCAGTTTATCTGCAAATTCCTTGTAACGGTCGTAGAGCAACACATCTTTACTACCCGGCATCCATCTCAGGAAGTCAGGAAAGGCATTCGGTACAATGACATTTGCCGTCTTTTCCTGCGAATTAAGGAAGTGCCACAGGCCTAACGAAGAGCCGATAGCGTCACCATCCGGTGCCACATGTGCTACAATTACGATTCTCTCCGCATGTCCCATCCATCTGGCAAAGCGGTCTATCTTGGCTTGTTCTATTACTTTGGTCAACATATACTTTTATGATTTTAGAAACAGACGATTAAAGTAACTCTCTTCATCTATAACAAATTGAAGGGGCAAAAGTACGAAAAAGTTCGGGAGTTGACGGAAAGTAATGCAGGTTTTATTTAGTCTTCGTATTCCGTTGCCGTTCTACTCAATGAACGCGCAAACGGAATTGCCTATTTTCCGGAGTTTTTTTCATGTTCCTCGTAGCCGGCCAGGTTATAAGAAACCGGAATGGTACTATTTCCGACACGGTATATACCAAATTTGAAGTAATATCCTTCTTCGTCATTACGTCCGATTAATATTTCTTCTTTGTTCACAATATGTTTCTTTAGTTCTTTCCCGTCTTGCTGGTAAGACATAGTCACATCCAGAAGCCCAGGCCTAAGAATAGTCTCTCGCTCCTTTCCGTATAGAGTCCAATCTATATCCACCCGGAAGGTTACCCAGCACTCTTTCGGGAAAGAGCCGAACGGCATCTTATAAGCTATTGTGGAAGCCTTATAAGTGGAAGTCACGGGACGCATAATTTCTGCCTTGTCCGGATTCGCATTGCAACGGTCGGTTTTGTCCGTCAACCATTTACGGTCCGAATTAGCCTTGATGTAGAAATAGCCTTGTGAAAAGCCGAAAGCAAGAGGAGGATATCCGCCTTGTTCAATCAGCCAGCCATTAGGATTTCCGGCTTTATAGACAGTGTCTCCTTTGGCATTGATTTTGGCTATTTTATCATGGGCTGTATTCTTCTTGAAAATCATCTTTTTTTCCAGTTCAAGAAACTCTTCAACACTAAGTTTCATCACTTTACCGTTAGGATCGGAAACGAGTGTACGGCTCGGCATACCATGCCATTGTGCAAAAATAGTGGATACATCTTTGTCCAAAGCCCGCGGAATATAAACGGAAAATGTATAGCTCATGGATGAACCTTGCGGGCAACTTCCTTTACCGTAATGATATACAGTCTTCATCTTTTGTGCATTGGAATATTCATTGGCCGGATAATTACGAAAGTCATTGGCCACAGCATAGCAATAGCAAAGTTCAGCACGACCTTTGGTTTCTCCTTTGGCGTAGCCTTCCAAAGTATTGTCTTCCTGTTTTAATTCGAAACGGTAAGAAGGCTTGTTCCCGAAAGGCCGGGAGTAATCCAATTGAATGGTATGGGGTTTATTGGTGCCGACGGCTACCCAGCGGTCATCAATAATCTGGTTTGCACGGGCCGAATCGGCCTGCACATTTACACGTTCTTTCAGGGGTGTTAAGTTATCTGACTGTGCACGGACCGGACTTACCGCTGTCAAAGGGAGCAGGCAGAGGGTGATTAATGCGATTGTTCTCATTCTCTATTGATATTTAGTTAATTGGCTTGATGACATTGTGCATAAATTCACTTTTAATTCGGCAGAGGTACCATTGGCCTGCGACCATAATTCAGTTTCAAGCCCTTCTTGTACGCTTCAGAGCCATGCAAATCTTTAATATCCATTTCACCCAGATTTACAAGGATACCACGCGCCATAAGCCCCGCATCTTCGTTTTCAAGACGCGGCAAGGTTTCAGCGGCTTTTCTCAGTTCGGGCAGAAACGGCCGGATATAGTCACGCATTTCGGGGTCTAAAGATAAACATTCCAGAGAAGAGTAACCTATTTTTCTATCTTTTTCTTGAACCGGAGTAACGAGGCGGGCAATCCCTTCTTGCGCTTTGTCCAGATAAGCAACAGCATAGGCTGCTTCGGAAGCTATATAAGGATTATCGTCTTGCAGAAGTGCCAGCAAAGCTTGCGGACAAGTCTTGATTTGATTCTCTTTGGCGAGTTTTGCATACCCCACCACTCCCCAGAACCTCATTTCCGGCAAAGGACTGGTTATTGCTTTCTCCAACATAGGGAGGGAAGTTGCAGCTGCCATTCCCGCAGTTTCCACAAGTGCATAAAGTTCGTTCAAAGGATATTTCTCTTTGCGTACTTTTTCATAAAGTATATGACCGGTACGTGAATTTGGAAGAAAAAATCCCAAGTCACCGGTGGCACGGATATGGTCGGATAATGCTTGGCGCATTTTGCACAAGGTTTCTGCATATTCGGGGGTAGCGGACAGATCATGCAATTCATCCGGATCTTTTTCAAGATCGAACAGCATTTCCGCCGGATGAGCTTCAAAAGTCAGTTTCCAGTCCGGGTTGGTATTATGTCCTCCCAACACCAGTTTGTCCCATGCTTTATTGGAAGGCATTCCCCATTGGTAATAATTGCGCAGAGCAAACTGACGGTAAGGAATATAACTGCGAATATACTTGAAATGTCCGTCGGTAACGGCACGCACCGGCATGAAGTGGTGTAGCTGGTTGGCTGCCAATGCAAACTGCATTTCCCGTTTTTCCTTGCTTGCAAATTTGCCATACAGGGCTTTGCCTTGCATATGCTTGGGAGGTTTTATGCCCGAAAGACTAAGTACGGTAGGCCCTAAGTCTGTAAAGTTGACTAAACTGTATTCCTTACCTGCTGCATTGTTTGCCAGATGCTGCCATTTGGGTGGGAAGTATGCAATCAGAGGTACTCTCAACCCGCTTTCATACAAATATCCCTTTCCGCGTGGAATGCAACCGCCGTGGTCACTGAAAAAGAATATAATCGTATTCTCATCCAATCCTTTTTCCTTCAGATCTTTCAGGAAAAATCCCAGCCAGGTATCCACATCCTGCACCGCTTCAAGATGACCGGCATAGTCGGAACGCACTTCCGGAAGATCGGGAACATAAGAGGGCAATGAAAGCAATGCCGGATAAATGCCTTCTTGAGTATAATCTCTCCGCCCGTCAGTATGGAAAGTACGGATACGTCCCATATGCGAGGTTACAGTATTGAATACAGCAAAAAAGGGCTGGTCTTTCTGGCGTTTGGGGCTGTTGTAAGAAGCTTGGTTATTACACTCGTCCCAGCAACTTTTGTTGTCAGTGGTAGAATTATAGTGCGTTTTGCTATTGTTTGTGCAATAATAGCCGGCTTCGCGCAACCGTTGTGGAAAAAATATATCAGCAGGTGTATCGTAAGGCACAGGATGAATATCCATTCCGTAAGTACTTGAATAGCATCCGGTGATGAGCGATGAACGGGCTGCCGAACTTTGAGGAGCAACAGACCAGGCATTCATGAACTGTACACCGCGGGAAGCAAGACTGTCCGCATTGGGAGTATGTACTCCCCTATTGCCGTAACAACCGAATTCATAGGCACTGGTATCTTCAAAAGTGAGCCAGAGAATATTAGGCCTTTCGCCTTTTTTATCTGCCGCCTCTGTCTGCATGGAATACAATCCGCAGAAAGTGGTACACATTAATAAGGGTAGGTGTTTCATATACTACTAAAATTTAAGGAGGATTTATTTTCTGCCGCTAAAGTAGGGCGTTCGCAATTGACAAAGGCGTTTTTATGTTTAAAAGTGCACTAATATTGTCTCAACAGATGACTTTTCAACAATATTAGTATCGATTCAACAATATTGCGACTACCTATAAACGTCTGTATACGAAATATTAAAGATAAAAGCGAGAGTAATTAGTCATAAAGTCGTATTTTTGAACTTTAAATCTAATTACGAAAAAAAATGAGAAGCATGTTTTTTATGGTGATGTTGTTTTATACATCGCTCTTATCGGGACAAGTACAGAATATGAATGAAAATCCATTTGACGATTCGTTGCGTAATGAAGCAAACAATCTATTGACGGAATGGATGGACACCTTTTTAACCTATCAATGTAACAACCCGAATCCTGCACTCAATGGTGGTATTCTGTGCCCTGCATGTGCCCGTATGCATGGACGTATAGGTGACGCCGTACTTCCTTTAATGTATCTGGCAGAAAAAACCGGAAATAATAAATACTTGCATGGCGCCAAACGCCTGATGGCCTGGATGGAGAATGTACACCGTCCGGACGGTTCCTGGATGAACGATGTGCACGTCTCTGACTGGAACGGAACGACGGTCTTCGCTTCCATTGCCCTCTACGAAGCTCTGCACTATCATGGTCATTTACTGGACGACTCGACCCGCAATCACTGGAAACAACAATTACTGCAAGCCGGTGAGTTCATAATGGACAATCCGTTTATTTATAGCCGTAAACGCGAAGGTATGCGAAATATGAACGTAAACTATTCGGCTTCGGCAACCTACGCCTTGTATGCCATCGGCGAATTGTGCAACCGTCCAGACTTCAAGAAAGAAGCCGGAGAGATAGCAGCCGGACTGAAAAGTTACTTTACAAAAAATGAGTACTTTCTATATGGAGAAGGGCCGAATATCAACTCCGCAACCAGGAATGGCTGCTTCCCGATAGATTTGCTCTATAATGTGGAAGAATCTTTGCCTAACATAACATATTACGCAATGATGGCCGACGATAAGGAATTGCTGTCACTTGCAGAGCGTTCCATGAACACCCATTTGGAATTTATGCTGCCCGATGGTGCCTGGGACAATAGCTGGGGGACACGGAGCTTTAAATGGACTTATTGGGGAGGACGTACCAGCGACGGTTTTATGGGAGGTTACTACACATTGGCTGCCCGTCATCCGGAATATCTGGAAGCCATTCAGCGTAATATCCGACTATTGGAAAAAGCTACTCACAACGGGCTTCTTTACGGTGGCATGCATTACCGTGCTTCCGGTATTCCTCCTTGCATCCATCATACCTTCGGGCACGCCAAAGCATTAGCATCCTTTCTTGAATTACCTCCCGTGAAAATAGCCGCTTCCGGCAAACTGCCGCGAGATGTTACTTACGGCACGAAATACTTTAAAGATATCCATACATGGCTTCTTTCCTATGGTTCCTGGCGTTCCACGCTCACCGGATATGATGCAGAGTATAAAGTAAAAGGGACACATCCTATGGGAGGTGCCCTCTCCATGTTATGGCATACACAGGCAGGACCTGTTTTTGCAGCAACCATGAATCAATATAAACTGATTGAAGCTCCCAATATGCAGAGTAATAGCCGTAAATATCTGACAGGCGGTACTCCCCGAATCGAATTAATGCAGGATGGAGTGGCATATAGCAATCTGGATGATCTGAATACAGACATTGACTGCCATGCGGAAAAAGGTTCTTGCACGTTTACCGTGCATACTCATCTGGTTGATATCAACCAGCAAGCTCCGCCGCAGGGAGAAGTAGCTATGACAATGAATTATACATATTCAGAACAAGGAATCAGCATACATGTGGAGCATTGCGATGAACCGGTCAGATTTATATTGCCCGTCATTGCATCACCGGAGGAAAAGGTTGAGTTTTCTTCCCATGAAATACGTATAAGGAAAAATAAAGGAGTAGTATGTATCACTTGTGAATCCGGAGATATGGAAATTGCTCCTGCGGACGATGATGAAAGAATTTTCAATCCGGTTCCGGGCTTCTCTTTTATACCTCTACAGGTGCTGCCTGATAATGTGGATAAGAAAATTCATATTAATATCTGTTTTCGCTAATATATTTTGTTTATTTGCTCTGTAATAGACTATGATTATGACTATGAAAATACAACAATTCTTGTTAGTGCTTATAGGAAGCTTATTCCCTTATGTAGTGAATGCTAACATAACCGAAAACATTTATTTCACCCATATCGGATTAGTGGAAGGATTATCACATAGCACGATTTTTGCAATTAATCAGGATAAAGGTGGGAATTTATGGTTTGCGACGTATGATGGGGTAAATAAGTATGATGGTTACAACTTTACAGTATATCGCCATCAATATACGAATCCCAACAGCATTGCCAGTGACATATCCCGTTGCATTGCCGTTGATGATTCCGACAGGATATGGGTGGGAACCCGTGAGGGTTTGTCTCTTTATAATCGCTATAAAGATGCTTTCTCCAATTACTATTATAAGAAAAAAGGAATGAATGTAGCCGTTACCAGCATAGCTCCCATAAAGGAAGACTGGTTGATGCTGGGTACTTCGGAAGGCGTTCTGCTTTTTGATGTAAAAAAAGAGCGTTTCCTGAACGATACTCTACCCACTGCCTTACATATGCTGAGGCCTACGGCTCTGGTACGCCAGGGAGACTTTATCTATATTGGTGCCGAGAACGGAGTTTATACTTATGCCTTGTCAAACGGTATTCTGGATAAATTGGTGGATATGCCTGCCTATGTACGAATACATGCCATCCTGTGCCAAATGTTCAATCAGATATGGATGGCAACTGAGGGGGATGGTTTATATATGTATGATACTAAATCGAAAGTTCTGAAGAACTATCGCTATGAAGATGGAAAGTCCGGGCTGAATTCAAACTATGTACGCTCTCTGGCATTGGATACTGAAAATCGTTTATGGGTAGGCACTTATAGCGGATTGAATATCTATAAAGAAGGAACGGACAGTTTCGCTTCGCTTAAAAGTTCGGAAATACAGGAAGGCAGTTTATCCCAAAACTCAGTCCGGAGTATTTTCAAAGATTCGCAGGGTGGAATGTGGCTGGGTACCTATTGGGGCGGATTGAATTATTATCATCCCTTATGCAACCGCTTTCAATGTATCAAGCATATTCCCTTCTTAAATTCGCTCAGTGATAATGTTGTAAGTTGTATCGTAGAAGACAATGAACATAATTTATGGATTGGAACGAGTGACGGCGGCCTGAACTTCTATGATAACCAATCACAGATGTATAAAAGCTATTTGTTTAACTCAGGCACGTTGGATGTCCCTTTTAAGGATATCAAAACAGTATATGTAGATGAATTGCATGACAAAGTGTATGTGGGTGCCCATGCAGGAGGAATGATGGTACTGGATAGAAAATCTGGAAATGTGGAATACTATAATCGCCAGAACAGCAATATACCAAGTAATAATATTTACTCCATTATCTCTGATGAGAACGGGGGGCTTTGGGTAGTTTCACTGGAATATTTGCTGCATTTTGATATAGACAAGCGCCGTTTTAGAATAGTTGACAAGAATAAAGACAGAGATGAAGTTCAGCAATACAACCGTCTGCTGTTTCGTGATTCAAAAAAGCGTTTATGGATAGGGGGAGAAATGGGCATTTCGGTATTTAACCAGGTGGGTAACTCCTTGAGGAACAATACGGATTTTCAGATATCACCCATTTTGAAACAAGCGTTTGCCAATTGCTTTTATGAATCGACTTCCGGTTATGTGTGGGTCGGTACACGCAACGGACTCTTCGCCTTAAAAGAAGGTGATGAAAAGCTATTGCAATATACGACGGCGAATGGACTGCCAAGTAATGTTATCTATGGAATCCTGGAAGATGCCTATGGACGTTTATGGATAAGTACCAATCAAGGTCTGAGTTGCATGAACCCGGAAAACGGGAAATTCCGTAATTTTACAATTATGGACGGTTTGCAGGGCAATCAGTTTAATGCTGGTTCTTATTGCCGGAAAGAGAATGGTTATATGTTGTTTGGTGGTGTCAGCGGCATCACGGCATTCCGTCCGGAGACATTAATCGATAACCCTTATGCTCCTAAACCGGTCATAAATAAATTGTTTGTTTTTAATAAAGAGGTATTGCCGGATGACGAGACCGGTATCCTGAAAGAAAGCATTGAATATGTAGACCGTATTACTTTGTCATCTTCCCAGAATTCTTTTGCCATCTCCTTTGTCGTATCCAATTATATTGCCGGAAAGCATAATACTTTCGCCTATAAATTAGAGGGATATAATGACGAGTGGTATAAACAGAATGACATCAGTCCGGTTTCATACTCCAACCTGCCGGCGGGTGATTATACTTTCTACATAAAAGCAGCGAATAATGACGGTAAGTGGAATGAAGAACCTGCTACACTCCATATCCGTATATTACCAGTCTGGTATTGTACCTGGTGGGCACTTACTCTATTTGCATTGTCTTTCATTCTGTTAGCGGTGGGGGTCGTCCGTTTCTTCTGGCTGCGCAAGAGTATGCAGGCTGAAATCCTTATGGAAAGATTGGATAAAGAAAAACAGGAAGAAATCAGTCAGATGAAAATCCGCTTTTATGTCAACATCTCACATGAATTGCGCACTCCGCTCACACTTATCGTTGCACCTTTGCAGGAACTTATCAACCGTGTCAGCGGGCATTGGGAACAGGGGCAATTGCAATATATCCAGCGAAACACCAATCGCCTGCTCCACCTGGTTAATCAGCTGATGGACTACAGGCGGGCAGAATTGGGGATTTTTGAACTTAGACCGACATACTCCAATGCTTATAAAAGAGTATTGAACTGTTTTATAGATTATGAAAGCCTGGCGAAAAGGAAGGATATAGACTATAACTTCTATACGGAACTGCAAGATGAAAAGATGCTGTTTGATGAGAATTATCTGGATCTGATAGTCAATAATCTGCTTTCAAATGCCTTCAAATATACCGAAGTGGGCGAAAGTATAATGGTGAAACTATATAAAGAGGACAACAACCTTGTATTACAAGTAGCGGATACCGGCATTGGCATTCCCGAAGAAAAGCAGGAAAAGATTTTTGAGCGTTTCTACCAGGTGGAAAACGGATGCGAAGGCAGTGGCATCGGTCTTTCTTTAGTCCAAAGATTGGTTGAGCTGCATCACGGACGGATTGTCTTGCAGAGTGAAGTAGGTAAAGGCTCCACATTCTTTATTTATCTCCCTCAGGATGAATCGGTTTATAAACCGGAAGAGCTACAAGGTGGTAAAGGGAATACAGAAGAACAACGTGTATATTCTACCAATGCACACGACATTTACATTGGCGATGAAGAAAAAGAAGACGGGGAAGAGATCATAGACGCAGAAAAAAGTAAGCGTGGAACGATTCTGATAGTAGAAGATAACCGAGAATTAAGACAATACATGGTCAATGGTTTGTCTCCCTTATTTTGTCTGCTGGAAGCTGAGAATGGACAAAAGGCATTAAATATATTAAAGGAACAGGATGTTGACCTGATTATCACGGATGTAATGATGCCTGTTATGGATGGCGTTAAATTGTGCAAACTGGTAAAACAGAATTTGCGTACTTGCCATATACCGGTCTATATGCTATCCGCTAAAGTGGACGTGAAATATCAGTTGGAAGGTTTGCATGTAGGTGCCGATGATTATATTGCCAAACCGTTTTCCATAGAAGTGTTAAAGGCCAAAATACTGAATATGCTGCGTACACGCTACCGCATTTTTGAACACTATTCCAATATGACGGAAGTGGAGCCCGAAAAGCTGACAAACAACACTATGGATGAGGAACTGCTGCGGAAAGCCATCGCCGTTGTTGAAAAGAATATGGATAATGTGGAATTCTCAACCGAACAGTTTGCACGTGAAATGAACATGAGCCGTTCCAACCTCCATCTGAAACTGAAAGCGATAACAGGAAAATCGGCTATTGATTTTATCCACAAGATACGCTTCAACCGGGCATGCCAATTGTTGAAGGAGGAAAAATATACTGTCGCTGAAATCAGCTTTATGGTGGGCTATAATACGCCTTCTTATTTTGCGGCGCGTTTTAAGAAATATGTCGGTTGCCTGCCGACCGAATATGGAAAAAAATGATATTTATATTTATGAAAATACGTATCACTGCATTTTGGATAGCAGTCCTATTCTTGTCTGCGTCATGCGGACAGACAGATTTATGTCAATTGTCAGTATCCAAGGAGGATAGCATTCCGAATGGAGGCAAGACCATAGAACTTTTCAAATTGGTAAACGAAAACGGAATGTCTGTCAAAGTAACGAATTACGCCGCTTCTTTGACCGATGTTTCCGTTCCTGACAAGCAGGGAAACTTTGAACATGTTGTATTAGGCTTTGACAGTCTGGAAAGTTATTTAGGAAAGCATCCTAAATTAGGTGCCACAGTCGGAAGATTCGCCAACAGGATCAGAAATGCCGAATTCAATCTGAATGGCCAGACATATCATTTGGAGAAAAACAATAAAGGTCATTCCATTCATGGGGGAACACAAGGATTCAATCGTCAGATATTCGATACAGATACATTCTATACAGTAAAAGATACGGCAATTGTAATATTTAAATATAGAAGCATTCATCAGGAAGGAGGTTTTCCTGGAAATCTGGATATTTCAGTAGCTTATAAACTGACTAACAATAATGAGATTATTTTAGAATATACAGCGGTGACAGACAAACCAACAGTGGTAAACTTTACGAATCACAGTTACTTCAATCTGACCGGATGCAAAGATCCCGTATTGAACCATCTATATATGATTCGGGCAGATTCCATAACTCCGGTAGATTCCATTGGTATCCCTACCGGCGAATTAATATCCGTAGCCGGTACCGAATATGATTACACTTCTCCCCTGCCGGCAGAAATGCGGATAAGGAGAATGGGCAAAGGATATGATATCAATTATAAATTGAATAAGTCCTCCAATTCTCCGGAGCTGGCGGCAGTCGTGGTGGAACCTGTATCCGGCAGAGTTTTAAAAGCATACACCACCGAACCAGGTATGCAATTTTATATTCCAAATTCTAATATGGACTATCTTGCCGGACATGATGGCAAGAAGTATGGACGATATTATGGATTTTGTCTTGAGATGCAGCATTTTCCAGATTCTCCCAATAATCCCCAATTCCCTACAACAAGTTTGTTTCCGGGAGAAACTTACCGGCAAATCACTATCTATAGATTTGAAACAATATCAGAATAATATATACCAAATACAGGAATCTAGTTTTTAAACAATACCCCGTCCCAGAGCACTCGTAAGGCCGTTTTTACACAAAAACATTGTGTAGTGAACAATATTGATATAGAATTGGGTAAAAGTGAAAGGAACAAAAACAATACTATTACTCTTTCTTTAGCATATGTCGTATGTTTGCCCTCGGAAAATTCTAAAGTTAAACCTTAGATTTATTTATTATGTATAAATTAAAAGAATTATTTTTAATGCTCATCCTCGCTTTCGTTAGTATGGCTGCATACGCGCAAAGTCTGACAGTAACCGGTAAGGTAATTGATAGCGAAGGATATGAAGTGATTGGAGGTAGTGTCACCATTAAAGGTGCTGCCGGTGTTGGAACTGTTACCGACCTGAACGGTAAGTACACTCTAAAAGTAAATGATGCATCTAAAGATGTATTAGTTTTTTCTTATGTAGGTATGACTCCGCAAGAAGTGAAAGTCAACAACCAGAGTGTAATAAACGTGACTTTGCAAGCTGATGCCGTATTATTGGAAGACGTTGTAGTGATCGGTTATGCTGCAGTTCCCCGTAGAGACTTGACCGGGTCGGTAACTTCGGTTAGCAGCAAAGAACTTTCTAAAGTACCTGTAAGTGATGTTACACAGGCTTTGGCTGGACGTATGGCAGGTGTGATGGTGCAACAGAGTGAAGGTACTCCGGGTGCTTCCATTTCCGTACGGGTGCGTGGAGGTATTTCCATTACACAAAGTAACGAACCCCTTTACATTATCGACGGTTTTCCGAGTGAAGACGGTATGGCTACCCTCGATCCCGCCGAAATTGAGACTATCGACGTGTTGAAAGATGCCTCGGCCACTGCCATCTATGGTGCTCGTGGTGCCAATGGTGTAGTTGTAATTACAACAAAGAATGGTAGTAAATCAGGCGGCAAGGCCACGGTGACCTTCGACAGCTATGTAGGTGTCAAAAAGATTGCGAACAAACTGGATGTACTTAATGCCGGTGAATTTGCCAAATTGGATTACGAACGTACATTGTGGAGAGTAGGTACTGGAGACTCCGGTTCGGAAGGTATAGTCAAATGGGAAGAAAGATATGGTAAGTTCAGCGATCTTGCTTCCATATATAATGGTCGTAAAGGCATCGACTGGCAAGATGAAACTTTGGGCCGTAATGCCGTTACCCAGAACTATCGTGTAGGTGTATCTGGCAAGACGGACAAGATGAATTACAGCCTGGCTTATTCATACTACAACGAAGAGGGTGCTATGGTGTACAGCGGTAGCAAAAAACATAACATCTCATTCAACATGAACCATGAGATAAACAAATGGTTGACAGTAAATTCACGTATCAGCTATGACCAGATGCGCGTGGAAGGTATGGGTACATCGGAAGGTGGCGACCGCTTCAACAAGATGCAACATATCTTGCAATATCGTCCTACAGTAGGTATTATGGGTACAGATGAAGATTTGTTACACGGCGAAGACCCTCTGTTGGCCGATGATAGTGGTAATGTTATGCAGAATCCGCTGATTTCGGCAGCAGAAGAACTGAACAACAGGGAATGGCACACTTTCCAGGCCAATGCTGGTGCTACCATCAAATTACTGAAGGGACTTTCTTTCCGTAGTACGGTAGGTATGCGTTATCAGACTCGACGCAATGATGTATTTTATGGTGATGAGTCTATTACAGGTAAGCGTTCCAGTATTCAAGGTTCAATTACTAACTTGGAGAACAGTAGTTTCCAGATATCTAATGTATTGACCTATGCTTGGAAAAATAAAATTCATGACTTTACGGTCATTGCCGGTCATGAGTATGTAGACAAATGGTCACGCAACTTTTCTGCAAGTGCCAGTCAGTTCCCGAACGATGAAATTGGCTTGAGTGACCTCTCACTGGGTGTTCCAGGCGTTCCTACTTCCAATGAAAACTACGATGACAAACTGCTTTCTTTCTTTGGACGTATCAACTACAACCTGATGGATAAATATCTTTTTACCGCTTCGCTCCGTACTGACGGTTCTTCCAAGTTCGGTAAAAACAACAAGTGGGGGTATTTCCCGGCTTTCTCGGCTGCATGGCGTTTAGGCGAAGAAGAATTTATCAAAGACCTGGAAATCTTCTCCGATTTAAAATTCCGCATCGGTTACGGTCTTGCAGGTAACAACCGTATTGGCAGTTATCAAAGTCTTGCTCTCATGAGTTCCGTTACTGCTGCCAATGGCAACGGTGCACAGGCTGGTTACGCTTCCCGCCAGGTACCCAACCCTGATTTGAAATGGGAAGCAAACAAGACATTCAACGTAGGTCTGGATTTTGGCTTCTTGAACCAGCGCATCACGTTCTCTCCAGAATTCTATATTAACCGCAGCAGCAACTTGTTGCTGAATGCCAAATTACCGAACTCTTCCGGTTATACCAGTATGGTTATCAACGCAGGCGAAACTCAGAATATAGGTGTGGACCTGACTATCAATACAGCAAACATCGTATCCAAAGACTTTACCTGGAATACTTCGGTTACTTTCTCCCACAACAAAAACAAGGTAAAGAAGCTGACAGGTGAAGATGTACAGTTGTACCTGGCTAACTTCGGTTATAGTGGTGCGGGAGCATCCCATCAAATTGGGGTAAACCAACCGTTGGGACAATTCTACGGTTACGTAACTGACGGTCTGTATCAGGTGGAAGACTTCAATTACGATGCAACGACCAAAACTTATACATTGAAGGACGGTGTGCCTTATCATGGCGACAAGAAGAATATCCAGCCGGGATATTGGAAATTCAAGAACGTGGACGGAAGCGAAGACAACCAAATTACTGAAAGCGATAAGACCATTATCGGTAATGCCCTTCCTGATTTCTATGGTGGTATCAACAATACTTTCAATTGGAAGGATTTCGACTTGAGCATCTTCTTTACTTATAGCTATGGTGCCGAAGTACTGAATGCTACCAAGTTGACTAATACCAAGACTGCCCTTACCAATAAAAACGTTTTGTCGGTAGCCGATGAGGCTCATCGTTGGGTGACCATCAATGCCAGTGGCGAACTGATTACAAACCCTGAAGAATTGGCAGCAGTAAACCGAGGCAAGACAGTGGCTCATTTTGGTGATAACGGTTCAAATAACACCTACATTCATTCCTGGGCTATCGAAGATGCTTCTTATTTGAAATTGAGCAATATCACTATAGGTTATACCTTCCCCAAGAAAGTGATTAACAAGATCGGTCTGACCAAACTACGTTTGTATGCAACGGGCAACAACCTGTTTACATGGACTCCTTATACCGGTTTCGATCCGGAAGTATCTACCATGAGCAGCGCATTGACTCCCGGTGTCGATTTCGGTGCTTATCCCAGAAGCCGCTCTTTCGTATTTGGTGTGAACGTAGCATTTTAATTAGAATTAAAAAAGGGAATAATAAGATGAAAAACAAAATTATATATGCGCTTGGCGCAATGATGCTTATAGGAGTTACTTCCTGTGACCTGACTGAAAAACCCAGTTCATTCTACGAGAAAGATACTTACTTCGTGACAGAAGGAAAAGCTCGGATGGCTGTAGTCGGAATCTACGACTGCCTTGAAACTACAGATTATTATGGACAAAACATTATGCCGTTCTTTGGATCGGATGATATGTTTATGGTACGTGGAACCGGCTCGGACGGGACTCGTCGTGACATATCCCACTATCTGTACAACGCTTCCAATACTTGGATTGCCAGTATATGGAAATGTGCTTATCAAGCTGTTGACCGTGCCAATGTAGCTATTGCCAGCATTGAGGCCATGCCAGGTTTCGCCGAAAACGAAAACCTACAGGAAATTGATGGGCAAGCTCGATTCCTCCGTGCTTATATAGCTTTCGACCTGGTGAAATTCTTTGGTGACGTACCGTTCAGCACGGAATATACCAATGGTTTCGGTAACACCTCCAAGCCTCGTACCGACCGTGAACAGATTTATAGCCAAATCATCGAAGATTTGGACTATGCAAAGACACATCTGAAATCCGGTCGTGAAGTGGCTTCTTCTGAAATACCTTGTAGCGGTGCTGCCCGTACCTTATTGATGCGTGTCTATTTGCAACGTGCCGGCTATAGCCTGGACCGTTCGTCACGCCAATTGACTCGTCCGGACGATACTACCCGAAAGAACTATTTTGAAGCAGTGATTAAAGAATGGGAAGCTCTGAAAGCCGAAGGCTATCACAATTTTTATGCAAGTGGTTATGAACAACTGTTCAAAAACTATTCTCAACTGACATTGAATAATCAGGAATCTCTTTGGGAGATTGCTTTTGAACCCAACCAGGGCTTGAAGGACAACGCCGGTGTATGGGCGACTTACAATGGACCATTGGTAGATGCTCCAGGAAATAATGCTGGTACAAGCAGCTATATGGGACGTGCCAATGCTTTCTTTGTGGTACTGCCATATTGGAAGTCTTTCTATGAGTCGAATGCGGATGGAAGCGTAAAAGATATACGTCGTGATGTGAATTTCGTGGACTATGCCATCAAATGGAACGCAAACAAAGCAGTTCAAGAAAAATCGCATACTTCTGCTGACATCAATAAAAACCTGAACAGATATCCAGGTAAATGGCGCAGAGAGTGGATGGCTCCGGGTTGGGTAGATCCTAATAATACAGGAGTAAATTATGCTCCGTTACGTTATGCCGATGCTGTCCTAATGGCGGCCGAGGCTTATAATGAAACCGGTAACACGACTGAGGCTTGGAAATTATTGAATGATGTTCGTGTTCGTGCCGGTGCTACTCCTATAAGCACAGCAAATTATTCAAGCTTGTTGAAAGCTCCCAAATTGTACGATTTACCATTCATTCCGGATGGTGACGATGCCGGCAAATTCCGCACCGCCTTGTATTGGGAACGTGCTTTTGAACTTTGCTACGAAGGTCAACGCAAATATGACCTGCTACGCTGGGGTATCTTGCAAGCATCCTTGAAAGCAGCTCAGAGCTATATGGAGTCATGGATTCCGGGACCCGATGAATATATTACGGATGCTGCACGTAAAGATTGGGATGCGGTGAAATGGGCTAAATCCAATTATGTGGCAGGACACAAGTTTACTGCAGGCAAACACGAACTTTATCCGATTCCATTGACCGAAATTCAGTCGAATGCAGCTTTGAATGGTGAAAACAATCCGGGATTTGAGTAATTTCATTTCCTAAGTATGATCTGACAAGGGATGGAGAAATTATAAGATGTTTATACTTTCTCCATCCCTATATACCAAGGATGATAATTTGAGCAAATATAACCTATAGAATATACATATATTTATGAAGAATTTTTTATTATTTTGTTACGCAGTTGCTACACTACAGGGTTTCTCCAGTTGTTCATCCAGTCAACCTAAGGAAGATTATGGCTGGTTGAAAAAAGCAATAGATACTTCCGTGCAACAACTGGAAGTAACAGTAACCGATGTAGGTGATTCAGTCTTATTACCCCGTTCCATCTGGACGGGATATGATATGGATTTTCTCTGTCGGCAATTGCAAAGAGATCCCGCAACTTTCAAAGACTCTTTACGGGTCAAACCCGTGAAGGCGGCTCTGGGAAGCCGCAGATATTGCAGTTCCATCTATGATTGGACAAGTGGTTTTTTCCCAGGGAACTTGTGGTATGCGTATCAGCTGACCGGCATTGAAGACTTGAAAAAAGATGCCGCAAAATTTACGAATTACCTGTACCCGGTGAAAGATTATAAAGGTACACACGACATTGGGTTCATGATCAATTGCAGTTATGGCAATGCATATCGCCTGGCTCCTGCCGACAGTATTCGTCAGATATTGGTGCAGACTGCTGATAATTTGTGCGATCGTTTTAATTCGAACATAGGTTGTATTCGTTCCTGGGATTTCGGGAAATGGAATTTCCCTGTAATTATTGATAATATGATGAATCTGGATCTGCTGTTTTACGTAAACCATCTTACCAATGATTCCAAGTATAAGGAAATCGCATTGAAACATGCCGAGACAACCTTAAAAAATCATTTCAGAGCAGACCATTCATCCTATCATGTAGTCAGTTACAATAATGACGGCAGCGTAGAAATGAAATGTACACATCAAGGGAAAAATGATGATTCTTCATGGGCACGCGGACAAGCCTGGGGAATATATGGATATACATCCTGCTATCGCGAGTCAAAAGATGCGGCTTTCTTGCAGCAAGCCAAAGATATTGCAGCATTAATCATGGCACGTGTAAAGACTGACGATGCGATTCCTTTGTGGGACTATGATGCCCCGGATACACCGGAGACACCTCGTGATGCATCCGCCGCTTCTGTCACAGCTTCTGCCTTGATAGAACTCAGTACTCTTGTAGAGAATGGACAAGTCTATTTTGATTATGCAGAGAAACTACTCAAGTCTCTCTCTTCCGATGCTTACCTGGCAAAGGTCGGCACTAACCAGGGATTTATCCTGATGCACTCTACAGGTTCACTGCCTAATGGGTCTGAAATTGACACACCTATCAATTATGCCGATTATTATTATCTGGAAGCTTTAGCCCGATATATGCAGGTAAAAGGACTTGATTATAAATCGCTTTAAACAAAATTAAAACACCATGAAAATAACAAAGTATATCCTTAGTTTTACTTTTCTGCTGGTTGCCCTATGTGCGGAAGCACAGCAGTTGCGGAAGGAAGCTTTTGACTTACTGAATCTGGATTATCCGGGTTTGGAAAAAGTGAAAGCTGCATGTGACCAACAACAATGGGACGAAGCTGCCAAAGCTTTATTGGACTATTATCGCCAACGTACTGGTATAGGACATCCCGATATCGATATGAAAAATATAAAAATCTCCAAGGAAGAACAAAAATGGGCGGATGATGCCTTGGATCATACATTTTTTGTACACAAGGGATATCAGCCTTCCTATAATTACGGCAAAGATATCAACTGGCAATATTGGCCGGTACAGGACAATGAGTTGCGCTGGCAGTTGCACCGTCACAAATGGTTCACTCCAATGGGCAAGGCATACAGAATCTCAGGAGATGAAAAATATGCCAAAGAATGGGCATATCAGTATATGGATTGGATTAAAAAGAATCCTCTGACAACAGTCGAAAAGGAAGAATACGAACTTGTCAGCGCAGGTGAAGTAAAAGGGAATGCTGAAAATGTACGCTTTGCATGGCGTCCTCTGGAGGTGAGTAACCGTTTACAGGATCAGACTCTGCAATTTCTATTATTCGTTCCCTCAAAGGCTTTCACCCCGGAATTCCTGACTGAATTCCTGATTAACTATCATCGGCATGCACTGCACATTCTTGGTAATTACTCGGATCAGGGTAACCACTTGTTGTTTGAAGCTCAACGTATGGTATATGCAGGTGCATTTTTCCCCGAGTTTAAGGAAGCAACCGGATGGAGAAAGAGCGGGATAAGCATTTTGAACCGTGAAATAAAAAAACAGGTTTATCCGGATGGTGGTCAATATGAGCTGGATCCACACTATCATCTGGCGGCAATCAATATCTTTTGCAAAGCCCTGCGCATGGCTGATGTCAATGGTTTCCGTCAGGAGTTTCCCGCCGAATACGTGAATACAGTCAAGAGTATGATTGAATTTTATGCCAATATCTGTTTCCCTGATTACAGCAATCCCTGCTTCAGTGATGCCAAGTTGGGAGACCGTCCGGCAGAAATCCGTAATTACCAGGATTGGCTCAAGCTATTTCCGGATTGTGAATGGATTCGTTATTATGCCACAGAAGGTCGTGAAGGCACTCCCTTGCCCAACCTTTCTCACGGTGCTCTGACTTCCGGTTTCTTTACTTTCAGAAACGGCTGGAAGCAGGATGCTACCGTAATGGTTGTAAAGGCTGGTCCCAAAGGAGAATGGCACTGCCAGCCGGACAACGGTACTTTTGAACTTTGGTTCAATGGCCGGAATCTCTTCCCGGATAGCGGCTCCTACGTCTATGCCGGTGATGATGAGGTTATGAAACTTCGTAACTGGTTCCGCCGGACAAGTTCTCATAATACGTTGACATTGGATGAGAAAAACCTGCAAACCACCCAGTCCGTTACTAAACTCTGGAAACCCGAAGGTAATGAGCAAATCCTGGTGACTGAGAATCCGCACTATGATGGTTTGAAACACAGACGTTCTGTCTTCTTTGTAGACCAGTCTTATTTTGTAATTGTAGATGAAGCTATAGGAAGTGCAAAAGGAACAGTGAATCTGAACTACCACCTGTGTGAAGGTACTGTAAATGTAGACGGAAAGAATAATAGTCTGACCACAGCCTATGACGGACCAAGCAACATGAAACTGCAATGCTTTGCCGAGAAGAAAGTTTCAATGAAAGAAAAAGAAGGTTGGCGTTCGACTGCCTATCGTGTACGTGTACCCCGTACTGCCGTTTCTTTTGATATAGACAAAAAGGATTCGGAAGCCATACGCTACATAACCATTATTTATCCGTCGAAAAACGCAGCTTCCTTCCCTGTATTCAAGGCTAAGTTCCTAAACAAATCATTTGATGAGAATGGGGTGAGAATAGAGATATCTGTTGACGGAAAGAAACGTCAATTGGAATATAAACTATAAGAAGACTTTTATAATGAATCGCTTATCATACTTATTTCTGCCTCTGACTGCCATCGGAATGTCCGCTTGCAGTTCCAGCAAAGAGGAAGTGAAACGTCCGAATATTATCTTTATGATGACGGATGACCATACTACGCAAGCCATGTCATGTTACGGTGGACGGCTCCTTCAGACTCCCAACATGGATCGGATTGCCAGTGAAGGTGTTCGTATGGACAATTGTTATGCGGTCAATGCTTTATCCGGTCCGTCAAGAGCTTGTATCTTGACGGGCAAATTCAGCCACATCAATGGATTCACAGACAATGCCAGCACTTTCGACGGCAATCAACAGACCTTTCCAAAATTACTGCAGGCTGCCGGTTACCAGACTTCAATTGTTGGTAAATGGCATCTGATTACCGAACCTCAGGGATTTGACTATTGGTGCATCCTGACCGGACAACATGAACAAGGGGACTATTATAATCCCGATTTCAACGAGAACGGAAAGCAGATTGTAGAGCAGGGCTATGCAACTGACATTATCACAGACAAGGCTATCGAATATCTGGAACATAGAGATAAAAGCAAACCTTTCTGCATGATGTATCACCAGAAAGCCCCACATCGTAACTGGATGCCTGCCCCCCGCCATCTGGGGATGTTCAATAATACCGTGTTCCCCGAACCTGCCACACTTTTCGATACATACGAAGGCAGAGGCTCTGCTGCCAGGGAGCAGGATATGTCCATTGAGCATACATTGACCAATGACTGGGATCTGAAACTGCTGACCCGTGAAGAAATGCTGAAAGATACTACGAACCGTCTCTATCAGGTCTACAAACGTATGCCGGCTGATGTACAGGATAAGTGGGATTCAGCATATACTCAACGTATTTCAGAATACCGTAGCGGTAACTTAAAAGGAAAAGAACTGATCAGTTGGAAGTACCAGCAATATATGCGCGATTATCTGGCAACCATTGTAGCCGTGGACGAGAATATTGGAAGATTGCTCAGCTATCTGGAGAAAAATGGTGAGTTGGACAATACAATCATTATCTATACTTCGGATCAAGGCTTTTTCCTGGGCGAACATGGCTGGTTTGACAAACGCTTCATGTATGAAGAATGTCAGCGTATGCCACTGGTTATCCGTTATCCGAAGGCAATCAAGGCGGGCAGTGTATCGAGTGCCATTGCCATGAATGTGGATTTCGCCCCTACCCTGTTAGATTTTGCCGGAGTAGATATACCGGCAGATATTCAGGGACAGTCTCTCAAACCAATTTTGGACAATGAGGGGAAAACTCCGGCTGACTGGAGAAAGGCTGCCTATTACCACTATTATGAGTATCCGGCAGAACATTCGGTTAAAAGGCATTATGGTATTCGTACCGCTGATTTTAAACTGATCCACTTCTATAACGATGTGGACGAATGGGAGATGTACGACTTAAAGAACGACCCGAATGAACTGACCAATGTGTTTGACAAACCGGAGTATGCCGGCAAACGGGCGGAACTGATGTCACTGCTGAAAGAAACTCAGCAACAGTATAAGGATAATGACCCTGATGAAAAAGTGAACGAACTGTTCAAAGGCGACAGACGGTTGATGAAAAATAGATAATCTAAATTAATACCATGGATAGAAGAAATTTTTTAAAGCATACAGGCTGGTCCCTTATCGGATTGGCAGCTTCCGGCAGTTTATTATCTGCATGTCAGCAGGGAACCGCCGCAGGAAAGAAAGTCATGCCCTCTGCCAGTAATCTGAAGTATTTCTGGGGAGACTTGCATAATCATTGTAACATAACCTACGGTCATGGCGACATGCGTTCTGCATTTGAGGCAGCCAAAGGACAACTGGATTTTGTATCCGTCACTCCTCATGCCATGTGGCCTGATATTCCCGGAGCGGATGATCCCCGTCTGAAGTGGGTGATTGACTATCATACCGGTGCTTTCAAGCGCTTGCGCGAGGGAGGTTATGAGAAATATGTCGCCATGACCAATGAATATAACAAGGAAGGAGAATTTCTGACTTTTGTAGGTTATGAGGCGCACAGTATGGAACATGGCGATCATGTAGCTTTGAATTATGACCTGGACGCACCACTGGTGGAATGTACCTCTATTGAAGACTGGAAACAGAAAGCCCGCGGACATAAGGTATTTATTACTCCGCATCATATGGGATATCAGAAAGGCTACCGCGGATATAACTGGGACTTCTTTACGGAAGGAGACCAGACTCCATTTGTAGAGATGTATTCCCGTCATGGATTGGCAGAAAGCGATCAGGGAGATTATAATTATCTGCATGACATGGGCCCTCGCCAATGGGAAGGTACCATCCAATGCGGATTGGAACAAGGTAAGAAATTCGGCATTATGGGTTCTACCGACCAACATGCAGGCTATCCGGGCAGCTACGGTGACGGTCGCATAGGTATTCTTGCAGAGTCATTGACTCGTGATAAAATCTGGGATGCCATGAAGAACCGTCACGTCTGCTGTGCTACCGGTGATAAAATCAATATAGATTTTCGTTTGAATGACGCTTTCCCGGGCGATGTGGTACGGGGAAACAGCCGCCGTATTTATCTGAATGTGGAGGGAGGTAGCTGTATTGATTATATTGACATCGTTAAGAACAGAAAGTGTATTGCTCGTTTAAGCGGTCCGTTGTTGCCCGAGATGCCGGAAGGAGATATGGTACGTTGTAAGGTAAAGATTGATTTTGGGTGGAATCGTGAAGAGCAGTATGTACATTGGCAAGGTAAGCTGTCCATCAATAGAGGGACTATCAACGCTGTGGAACCTTGCTTCCGTGGCGCTGCCTTCACCTCTCCGCAACCGGGGGAACCTGAGTTTGAGACAAAAGTCAACCGTATTGTGTCTGTTACGGACAAGGATACAGAGTTGGATATGTACAGTTCCAAGAACCCCAACACAACCACTCCTGCCATGCAAGCTGTCATTCTGGATGTGACTATGCCTAAAGACGGCATGATTACAGCCGAATTCAATGGCAAGAAATTTGAACATTCGTTAGGCGAACTTCTGGAAGGTTCCCGCTCACATTTCATGATAGGATGGCTCAGTGAGGCTATTCTCTTCAACCGTGCAATGCCGGAAAGTTGCTTTACGGTTGAACATTATATGGAAGATGCCCAACCCGAAAGAGATACGGACTATTACTATGTCAGAGTCCGCCAGCGTGACCAGCAATGGGCATGGAGCTCTCCTATATGGGTAGAAAGAACATAATATTTCCTTATTTGATACAGTAAATTATGGAATATGCGATTGGCATTGACTTAGGTGGCACATCTATAAAATATGCTTTGGTAGATAAAGCGGGTAATTCTTTCTTCGAGGGAAAATTACCCTCTTTTGCTTCTGTTTCAGCTGCAAAAGTAACCGAACAGTTGATAAAAGCCGCCACGTTGTTAAAAGATGAAGCTGCCAAACAAGACCGAATCATACTGGGCATCGGACTTGGTACACCCGGGATTGTAGATGAAACGAACCGTATCGTACTGGGAGGTGCGGAAAATATTATCGGTTGGGAAAACATAGATGTGGCTTCTCTTTTAGAGGAACAAATGAAACTACCGGTAGTCGTTGGAAATGACGCTAACCTGATGGGGTTAGGAGAAACGAAATATGGCGCTGGAAGAGGTTGTACCCACGTGGTGTTTCTGACTGTAGGAACCGGTATCGGTGGAGCTGTCATCATTGATGGCAAATTATTCAACGGTTATGCCAACCGGGGTACGGAGCTGGGACATGTGCCGTTGATAGCCAACGGAGAACGTTGTGCTTGCGGAGCAGTTGGCTGCCTGGAACATTATGCCTCGACTTCCGCTTTGGTAAGACGTTTCAACGCGTTGGCAAAAGAGCGGAACCTGAGTTTTGATACAGAAATAAACGGAGAGTTAATTGTCCGCCTGTATCATGAAGATTTCCCGACAGCTGTTGAATGCATGAACGAACACTTCTACTATCTGGGGAGAGGGATCGCCGGATTTGTCAATATATTCAGCCCCCAACGGATCGTAATAGGAGGAGGTGTTGCAGAATCCGGTACTTTCTATTTAGAAGAAATAAGAAAGGTGGTCCGAGAACATGTAATAGCTGATTGTGCTTTAAATACAGAAATAGTAACCGCATCACTGGGTAATAAGGCCGGACTTATCGGAGCGGCATCATTAATTCTATAAACGAACGATATATCATGAAAAATAACAAGAAATGGGGTATGCTGGCATTAATCATGATGTTCTGGTTTACCATTTCATTCATTACGAATATTCTCGGGCCGCTAATTCCTGACATTATCCATAACTTTGAACTGAAGGATCTGGCAATGGCAGGGTTTATTCCGACCTCTTTTTTCCTGGCTTATGCCATCATGTCGATACCGGCAGGCATATTAATAGATAAATATGGAGAGAAGCCGGTGTTGTTTACCGGTTTCCTAATGCCATTCATCGGTACCATCCTGTTTGCGTGTTTTCCTTTTTACCTGATGCTGCTTCTGTCTTCCTTTATCATTGGTTTAGGAATGGCCATGTTGCAGACTGTTATCAATCCCCTGCAACGTGTTGTCGGCGGAGAGGAAAATTACGCATTTATAGCAGAATTGGCACAGTTTGTATTTGGAGTAGCCTCTTTTATCAGTCCTTTGGTTTACACTTGGCTGATACATGCATTGGCACCGGGAGTTTATCAGCCGGAACAGAACTTCTTACTGGATATCCTGGCAAAAGTTACTCCGGTCACTCTCCCCTGGGTTTCCCTGTATTGGGTATTTACAGCACTGCTGCTGGTCATGTTGCTCGTTGTGTCATTCGTTCATTTTCCGCGCATTGAACTGAAAGATGATGAACGCAGCGGTTCCTCTTCTTCCTATAAGAAATTGTTCCGTCAAAAATACGTATGGCTTTTCTTTTTGGGCATCTTCTGTTATGTCAGTACGGAACAGGGTGTTTCTATTTTTATGAGCACTTTCCTGGAACAGTATCATGGTATTGACCCAAAGACTGTCGGTGCACAAAGTATCAGTTATTTCTGGGGTTCGATGACTGTCGGCTGCCTGTTTGGTATGTTCTTGTTGAAGTTGATAGACAGTAAACGCCTGCTGCAAATATCGGGATTACTTTCCATGAGTTTACTGTTGATTGCATTGTTCGGTTCTGCCAAAGTTGCGGTATGGGCATTTCCGGCAATCGGTTTCTGCATTTCCATGATGTACTCCATCGTATTCTCATTGGCCCTGAACACGGTAACCCAAAATCACGGTTCTTTTGCCGGCATTCTTTGTTCCGGAATAGTGGGAGGTGCAGGCGGTCCGTTGCTTGTCAGCCTGGTATCCGATGCCACTTCATTACGCACGGGAATGCTCCTTATTCTGGTTTTCATAGGCTACATTACGTTTATCGGCTTTTGGGCACATCCACTAATCAACAATAAGACAGTCAGCCTGAAAGAACTGGTAAGTTTCAAAAAACAAAAATAAAATCCTGAAATGAGAAAGATATTATTAGGTTTACCCGCCTTTTGCCTGTTGATGGCATGCGGCAGTTCCGAGCAATCCGCCGTAATTAAAGTTTCCGAAGAAACATTGATGCATGAAGTTCGTGCAACTCCCTCTCCTGCGAATGGCGCCTGCGTTAAGGTGAATCCGCCGCGCTTTATGTGGCCGGACAAGTTTCCGCATTTAGGTCCGGTATTGGATGGGGTTCCGGGACAAGTGGATGAAAAGCCAAAGGTAGTCTATCGGATTCGTATCTCCCAGGACAAGAACTTTCAAAAGGAAGTTCTGACCGGAGAACGCGCCTGGGCCTTTTTTAATCCTTTCCAGTGCCTGGCTGAGGGAAAATGGTACTGGCAACATGCTTACGTCACTCCCGAAGGTACTGAAGAATGGTCACCGGTTTATCAATTCCATATAGGTAAAGACACACCGGAATTTAATCCACCCGCATTAGAAAAAGTCCTGGCAAAATACCCTTCCCACCACCCGCGCGTATTATTGGATGCGGATGATTGGGAGGAGATTATAACGAAGAATAAAAATAATCCGGAAGTTCAGGCCTATATGAACAAAGCATCCCGGTGCATTTCTCATCCGTTGAAGCATCTTCAGGAAGAGATAGATACAACAAATGTAGTTACATTAACCAATGTCGTACAGCGTGAATCAGCCCTTATCCGCGAGAGCCGTAAGATTGTGGACAGAGAAGAAGCCAATGTGGAAGCATTGGTACGCGCCTATCTGCTGACGAAAGACGAGAAGTATTATCGGGAAGGTATCAACCGGTTGAGTGAAATCCTTTCCTGGCAAACAAGCAAATACTTTGCAGGTGACTTCAATTTGTCCACCTTATTGTCTATGAGTACATCGGCGTATGACGGATTCTACAACCTATTGTCTCCGTCAGAAAAACAGTTACTACTGGATAACATCCGGAATATCGGGAATAAATTCTATAATGAATACGTTAATCATCTGGAGAACCGTATCGCAGACAATCATGTATGGCAAATGACTTTCCGCATTCTGACAATGGCAGCCTTCGCCACAGTCGGTGAAATTCCGGAAGCATCCATATGGGCGGATTATTGCTATAATGAATGGATTTCCCGTCTTCCGGGACTGAATAAGGATGGTGCCTGGCATAATGGAGACTCTTATTTCCATGTAAATATACGCACACTGATAGAGGTACCGGTCTTTTTCTCACGTATATCCGGCTTCAACTTCTTTGCCGATCCGTGGTATGACAACAATGCTTTGTATGTTATTTACCAGCAGCCTCCTTTCTCCAAATCCGGAGGACATGGCAACTCTCATGAGGGGCAGCGTACTCCGAACGGAGGCCGTGTAGGATATGCCGATGCACTGGCACGTGAATGTAACAATCCGTGGGCGGCAGCTTATGTACACGAAATTATGCAGGAAGACCCTGACATCCTGTCGAAAGCATTCGAAGCCAAACCGGCGGATTTGACCTGGTATCGTTGTACAACAAAAAAGGAAAGACCTGCTTATAGCAGCCATCTGTCGGAACTGCCTCAATCCAAAATTTTCAGCCAGACGGGCACTGCCCTGATGAACACTGACATAGGGCATCACACCAACAATGCCATGCTTTCTTTCCGTAGCAGCCCCTATGGCGCCACTTCCCATGCTTTAGCCAATCAGAATGCCTTCAATACTTTCTTTGGCGGGAAAGCAATCTTCTATAGCAGCGGACATCGCACCGGATTTACAGATGACCATTGCATGTATGCCTATCGGAATACCCGCGCCCATAACTCCATATTGGTAAACGGTATGGGACAAAAGATAGGGACGGAAGGTTATGGATGGATTCCGCGTTATTATGAAGGTGAAGAAATCTCCTACGTTGTGGGTGATGCTTCCAATGCTTATGGAAAAGTAGTTTCTCCGTTGTGGCTGGAACGTGGACGTTTGTCCGGTACTCAGTATACACCGGAAAATGGTTGGGACGAGAATAAGGTGGATTTCTTCCGAAGACATATCGTTCAGCTGGGACGTTCGGGCTTATTTGTCGTTTACGATGAATTGGCCGGTAAAGAACCGATAGAATGGAATTATCTGCTACACACAGTAGAACTGCCTATGGAAGTCGTTGAGAATAAAGGCGGATTGTGCATTTTAGGGAAGAACAAGGCAGATGGAGTATCTATAGCCCATTTGTTCTCTTCACAGAAAATGACTTATGCACAAACAGATACCTTTTTCGTGGCTGCTGTCGATTGGAAAAAGCGACTTGGCAAAACTCTCCCCAATCATTATCACTTCACAGCAACGACAGCTCCTTGCAGCAAAGTATGTTTTCTCAATGTGATTGATGTACATGGAAACAACCGTACCGATGCTGTGGTTAATCATGAAGGGAACCGCATAACAGTAGAAGGATGGATTATCGAATGTAATCTGGAAGGCGAAGGTAACGCGTTCCTGCATATAGAGAATAAACAGAACGGTGTTTCGCTGGACTTCAACTATGACTCGAACAAAGGCGCTACAACTATTATTGATCGGGTAGACGGAAAGAAAATAGAGAAAAGACTGGTTGATTCCTTACCGGAACTTGAAATATAATATCACTTTAAAACAAGGTAGAATTATTAAAACTAATAATATGGTAAAAGAAATTTCAATGAAGCATCTGGCATGTTTTTCCTTGCTATGCTCTTCTATGGCCTCTGCCGCCGAACGCCCTAATATCATCTATATCTTCACCGACCAACAAACGGCCAGCGCCATGAGTTGTGCCGGGAATCCGGACCTGCACACTCCCAATCTCGACCGTCTGGCAGCGGCCGGTATACTGTTCAATAACGCTTATTGCACGGCTCCACTCAGTGGTCCTTCACGTGGAGCCATGTTCACTGGGCACTATCCGGATGCAGTAGGGCTGTCCGTCAACGGTTCGCCGATGCCCGACTCTCTTAAGACACAAACATTGGGCACTTTAATAAAGAATGCCGGCTATGATTGTGCCTACGGCGGTAAATGGCATCTTCCCCTACTCGATGTCCCCGACAAAGAATATGGCTTCGACAACATATATAAACATAGTGACGACGGACTGGCAGAAGCTTGTGTCGAATATCTCTCACGTAAACATAAAAAGCCGTTTTTCCTGGTAGCTTCCTATGACAACCCGCATAACATCTGCGAATATGCACGCAGCCAGAACTTCCCTTATGGAAACATCGACATACCCGATATACGGGATTGTCCGGGATTACCTGCCAATTTTGCCAAAAACCCGTACGATGCCGATGTCATTGAGAGTGAAAGAGCCAATAACTACAATGTATATCCAACCGCCGGTTTTACCCCCGAAGACTGGCGTATGTACCGTTATACTTATTATCGCCTGGTAGAAAAAGTAGATAGGGAAATCGGAAAGATTATTGATGCCATCGACCAAAATAACCTTTGGGAAAATACAGTGGTAATCTTCTCCAGCGACCACGGAGATGGTATAGGAGCCCATCATTGGAATCAGAAATCTGCTTTATATGAAGAGATTATCAATATTCCTCTTATCGTGACACTGCCCGGCAAGAAGAATGCGGGCAAAGTATTGCCTCAGCTTATCAGTAACGGTGTAGACTTCTTTGCTTCTGTGTGTGATTGGGCAGGTGCCAAGTTACCGAAGGGAGCAGCCGGAAAGTCTTTCCGGAAAATTGCAGAGGAAGGAAATCCGCAAGCTTTGCATCAAGAATATATCATCACCGAAACACGGTTTGACGGTAGCAAAACAAGAGGCTGGGTAGTACGTAACGAACGCTATAAATATGTGCTCTACGATAAAGGAAGATATCGCGAACAACTGTTTGATATGCAAAATGACAGAGGAGAAATGAGAAACCTGATAATGGAAAATGCATATAACCAAGAACTGCAAAAACTGCGCGACGTCCTTGAGAAATGGATGAGTACCTATAACATACGTCCAAGCCGCCCCAAACTGCATGATGTTCCCAGTAAAAAGCTCGTAAGCACAACCCGGTATCAGACAGCCTATAAATAGATGACAAATCCCGGCATATAATATGGGGGAAGTTTTTTCCTCCTGTTATTGCCGGGATTTATACTATAGAAGGATTAGTCTTCGTATTCCACTATCTTCCTTAACGGAGCTAACAAACGCTCCAATACGTTCCTGTCCGCCAATATGATATCTGCTGTCCCTTTCAATTCACGTACTGTGGGGAGCGTTCTGCCATAGTTTGTGCGCAAACCGTCAGGCAAAGCGATTTCCACAATATATACTCCGTCTTCTGTCGGAACCGGAGAAATACTTTCCACCCTCCCTTTTACATAACCAAATTCCTGGTCAGGATAATTGTCCATACGCACATGTACCTTCTGTCCTATCTGCACCTTTCCCGAACCCTGCAAAGGAAGTTTTGCCTTTCCAATCACTTTCGAATCTTTCGAAGGTTGTACCACAAAAACCGTCTCCCCCGATTCTACATTCTGGTTACGACTCCAAACTGTCATAAAAGTGACTTTGCCACAAATCGGACTACAGAACAAATAGTTCTGCTCCCACGAACTTAATTGAGCTTCAAGTTGTTCTACTGCATTTTTCAATTCAAGTTTGTGGTTTTGTTCTTCATCATAAGCTTGCTTACCCAAATCCAACAAGTTTTCTTCCTGTTGCTCCAATTGCATTTCAGCTTGCAATAAGCTCATACCGGAAGTTTCCCTGGTGCGCAGACTCTGTAAATAACGGCTACCCGACTCTTCAAATTCCGCCGCAATCATAGCATCCCCTGCAAAAAGAATGGAATCCCGGTCATACATACTTTGCGCCAATTTCATTTCTTTTTCAGTCAATGTATGTTCGCGATGCGCCAGATTGAGGCAAGAACGTTGCCCACCCAACTGTTTCCTTCCAGCATTCAATTTCTTCGTATAATAATCTTGTTCAACAAAACGGATATAATCCGAAAGAGCAATCATGAAAGAGGCATACACCGTTTGCAGTTCTCCTAACTGCAAGCGTTTACCTATAAAATAGTCCGCTCCTTTATCCGGTTCATAACCGGCCTCTTTCCATTCTTTCATACTATCTGTCAGCCACAGTACATCTTCAGTTACAGAAGTATTCTGAATTACCCCCAAACGCTCGCCAGCCTGCACCATGCGACCATTATTTACATACAACGTATCAAGCTTTCCTGTTGAACGTGCCAGGATAAAGGCCGGAGGTTCTTCAGTTGTCAGAGTCACTTCCGCTTGCAGCACATCCGGGTATCGAAATACCCAGCACCCAACCAATATAACAAGCAGAATAATGAACAGCACCGTTATCCCCCACCTCACCACCCAAGGTAAAATGTGATTCATAACTTCCTGCACTTCTTCACTACGCAGTTCTATCTCCTTGTATTTTTTCTCTTCTTCCACAGTATTGAGTTACAAATTTCTAATTACCCAGTTCCAATTGATTTTTCACCAACTGATAATACAAACCCTTCCGCTCAGTCAGTTCCCGGTGAGTTCCCTCTTCCGCTATCTTCCCTCTATCCAGCACTATTATGTTATCCGCATCTCTCACCGTACTCAGCCGGTGAGCCACCACTACGACCGTCTTACCTTTATAGAATTCGTACAAATGTTCCATAATCTCACGTTCATTATTGGCATCCAAAGCATTAGTAGCCTCATCAAAAAACAGATAATCCGGATTCTTATAAACGGCACGGGCTATCAAGATGCGTTGCCGTTGTCCCTGGCTGATACCATTCCCTTCCATACCAATTTTAGTATTATATCCTAACGGTAGAGAATCTATAAAATCACGAATATTTGCAATAGTCACCGCATGCCGCAAGCGTTCAATATCAATCTGCTCTTCGCCCACTGCAATATTCTGGGCTATTGTTTCAGAAAAGATGAAACCATCCTGCATCACCGAACCGGTTCGGGCACGCCATAAGTGCGGATTGATATTTTCTAACGGAGTATCCTGTATTTTGACAGTTCCTTTATTGGGAGTATAGAAGCCAAGCATCAACTTTATCAAAGTAGTTTTACCGCTTCCACTCGCTCCAACAATAGCTGTCACCCTATGTCGGGGAATATGAAGAGAAATATCATCCAGCACATAATCCCTATCCGCACCATCATAACTGAACGACAGATTCTCGATCCGGATATCTCCCTTATCCGGCAACACCGTCAGTTTCGATGAGATATCCTGTTCTTCATCCTTTTTGCTATGTATCTCATTCAGACGTTCCAAGCTAATCTTCGCATCCTGAAACTGCTGAGCAAAACCGATAAAAGAAGAAACCGGAGAACTCAACTGACCGATAATATAAGTAAGAGACATCATCATACCCAAAGTCATCCGCCCATCTATCACCGCCTTTGCCGCAATGAATGAGATTACAATGTTCGTAGTCTGATTAAAGAAAATAGAGCCCACTTGCTGAACCTGTCCCAATGCCAACCCCTTTATACTGATTTTAAACAATTTCACCTGTATGCGCTCCCATTGCCAGCGTTTTTGCGTTTCACAGTTGTTCAGCTTGATCTCCTGCATGGCAGTCACCATCTGTATCAGACTGCTTTGTTCTCCGGCAGCTTGTGCAAAGCGTCGTATGTCCAGTTCACGCCGATACTTCATGAAAACAAGTATCCAACAAACGTACAAGGTATTGCCTAATAAGAAAATGCCTAATACCGTGAGATTATAATAAGCAAGTACAAAGGCAAAAATGAAAAAGTTGACGAACGAAAACAAAGTAGTAATAGATGATCCCATAAGAAATAATCTGATACGATTATGATCTCTGATACGTTGCATTATATCTCCCAACAACTTTGTATCAAAAAAGCGAAACGGTAATTTCATTAATTTTATCAAGAAATCAGATATTAAGGTTATGGAAATACGTGCATTAACATGAAGTAATATCCAACTACGAATAAATTCAACAGAGAGCTGTGATATAGAAATTATTACCTGAGCAACCAATACCAAAGTTATAAAATTCAAATTTCCGTCACGAATGCCTACATCTACTAACACCTGGGTCAAAAAAGGAAGTATAAGCTGTAATAAAGAAACAAGAAGCAACCCTAACATTAATTGTAACAATTGTTTCTTGTAAGGAGCAAGATATTTAATAAAAAAACTTAGTTTATGTCCTCCGCTTTCCGATTCATCTTCATGCTCTAAAAACTCTACTCCAGGTTCCAAAGCTAACACAATCCCAACTTTACATCCTGCATTTTCCGTTGACAACCAACTTTTTTTTAATTCTTCTTCTGTATAACCTATCAGTTGTTTGGCTGGATCTGCTATCAGAAAATGATATTGTCCCCTCCTCTTTTTTATACCGTAACATACCACAAAATGATTCTGATTCCAATACAGGATACAAGGTAAAGGCACATCATTTACCAACTGGTCTAATGTTATGCGTAATCCCATTGTTTTAAAACCGATAGTTCCCGCTACATCACTAAGTCCCATCAATGAGACTCCATCCCTTGAAATACAAGCATGTTTACGAAGAGTTGACAATGAATAGCTTTTCTCATAATATTTAGCTATCATACGCAAACAGGCAAGACCACAATCTTTCTTGTCCAATTGATTATAAAACGGAAAACTTTTCATAAAACACAAGCCCTTCTATTATTCCTTATATAATTGGCTCACATCAATACTAAGAACCTTTGCTGTCGGATGCACAGTCCCGAAACCGCCAGTTCTACACCCTCCGACAATATAAAGTTTACTGTCATAATAATGCATACTGGAATATTCCAATTCTAAATTAATAGGATAAGAATACAACATATTGGTAGAAACATTATAAATTTGCAACGTATTATACTCATAAATGAATATCAAGTTATTATGGGTTGCTAATGCCGGATAGCTGACCGCTTCTTTCAAGTCACAAAGACTTTTCCATTCTCCGGTCAATAAATTATAAGAATTTATATCGCATAAAGGAGTGGTACGCTTTCCACCAAAAAGATAAACAGTATGCCCGACCAAAATACCATTCATTTCTCTTTGCATTTTTTCTGGTATATCTCCTATTTCATACCAGTATCCGCATTTCAAATCAAGAGCATGGATCTTATCCCAAAACACATTCTTTTTAGAAGACCCTCCGATCACAAACAATAAATTGTCATAAATCAAAGAAGTGAAATTCTTAGCCTGATGAGGGTTAACAGATTCTACATATAATGTGTCGTTCGTCAAATCATACATCTCCATCTTTTCATCTGTATATTCCATACGCCGATTGGTCGAATACCGAACTCCGCCCAAAATAAAAATACGGTTATTATAAAAGTGTGCAGCATGACAAGCCCGAGCCTCGACTTTATATTTTTTTGTTTCCCAAAAATTTCTTTCAATATCATATACATATATATTAGGAGAACGATATTCCCAATATTCCATTCCAGATTTATTTAATTTTGTTTCAGTTTCATCTCCTGCAACAATATATAATTTACGCCCCAGCAAAAAAGAACCAAATGAAAACAACCTTTTTGGCATAGTAGAAACAAATTTAAAATCCAAAAAATAAGGTCTCTGTTTTGCTGTAATATTAACTTCACTAAGATACTGTGATGTTTCAAACAAAAGAATTTGATAGTTATTCTCTTTCAATTTCTTTAACCTGCACCTTAATGTCTGATAACCTATATAAGAAAAGACTATAGTATCACTATCCAAACAATGCTGGAACATTTGTAAATCAAATTCTCCTTTCTCATTTGTAATGCCGATACCTAGAGTATCCTTGAAAAGATAAATATTTACCCCTTCTAAACCTAACTGTGTTTTACCATCCAATATTTTCCCTTTTGTCTGGGCATAAGAAAGAAAAGAAAACGAACATAAACAACACAAAATAACAATACATTTCATTTTAGCTCTATTATTTTACGTCATAATAAAACAAATATCATAATAAATACACCCTAATCCTCCCTCATAAGTGCCGCCACATTCAAAGCTACAATAACCTCCACAATCCCCATGAGTACTACACCAATCATCAGGTTTCTTATCAGGACAATAATATGCATTCACCCCATTACACATCGTATCACAACCATAATAATCCATCCACTGGCAACCATCACCTGCTTTTACAGCTTTCAGCTCTTTGGATGTTAATTGTTCCAATCTTTCATCCAAGCTCATGCCATCAACAGCTTCAAACTTAACGGTATTTAAAGATACAATTTCCTTCTTGTTTCTCATAATCTTAATAATTAGTTAATATATGGTTTTCAAAAAGACTTTTCAACCTACCAAATGAAAAAGAAGTATAGCACCCGCATATTTTCAAATTCATATACAGATAATAATCTTCAGAAGCTATTATAGCAAAAGGATTCCTTCCATACTGTTTATTAATAACTTTATCAGGACATTTTTTCAAAAAGAAAATACAAACCATTCTGTGTATAATATCATAATAAATTCGTTTACGCTCCAATATAAACCGGGATTGAAAGCTGAACTGCTTTTCTATCCCGCTTTTCAAATCTTCAATCAAAATTTTCCTCAAAAAAGAACGCCTTTCTAAAAGATTATCGACTCTCTTTCGCATTTCTTCTATTAACATCTTTTTATCATAAAGCGCAGAAACGCCCGATATAAAAGTAATAGGCATATTATGATATGTATATAAATATTTCCTATCATTACTATTAAAGAAAGACATGGAAAAACTAAAAATACTGATGTCAATTCCCCCATAGACAAAAGACACAGAAAAAGATTCTGTCTGTCCTTCTTTCAAAAACAGGATATCAATATCACTATCCTTACGATATGTCCCTTCAGCAACAGAACCACCAACCCCAATTGAAGCATCTGGATACGCAATATGTAAAGCCATTACTATTGTATTCAAAATTTGTTCGTGTGTCATCGCAGCATTTTTACTATAATAGATTCCGAAATAATCATAGAATACTTTTCCATAACATTGTTTAATATTTCTTTCAACTCACAAATATTAATCGACGAAAAATCAGAATACAAAATTTCTTCTAATTCAGTAGATAAAGAGACCAACTTCTTATTCATCTGCAGATACCCATAAAAAGTGAGTAAAGAAGATTCTAACCTAGATAAGAAAAATGCCTCATCAAAAATTTCTTGTTTCTCAATTTGCTGAATTAAATTACACAAAGAAAAACATTCCACAGGCATAGCCCACTCTCGTAAATTGTCTGTGTCAGACAACAAACATATAATTTCATTCAAACTAGTATTCACATCAACTATTTTTTTAAATAATCATTATAAACCTGTTGCATCAAAAATGTAAACAGTTTGGGGTAATCATTGCATGCCCCTGGTTCTACCCGTCCTTTATCTCGAAAAGAGAAAGAAGGACATCCCCACCACAAAATAATACATATTTACATTTCACACATTTATATTTACTAATCCTAACATCAAACCATCTTTTAGATAATTCTTCATCCAATTCAAATTCAGGCATATATCGTCCTACTCTTTGCTCTCTAATTCCTACAACATCCCAACAAGAATAAATATCTCCCAATGGATCAAAAATTATCATACCAGATTGAGCTCCACAAAAACATCCTTTATAAGGTAAAGACTTACCTTGCAATAAACTCTTTAATATATCGGAAGTATTATAATCTTGACATTTCAATTTACCTTCACTTAACACAGACAGTTTCTTTTTGTAATAAGAACGACAAAATTCACTTTGAGTAAAGATAGTTTTCGGAGAAGGAAGCCCATCCTTCTTCTTCGTTATTTCCTTACGCAAAAGAGCGCAATAAGCCATAAAATGTTTATATTTACACCAACCTTTTTCTTCAAAGAGCTCCAACAACTTATCAATATATTCTATTGTGTATGTATCCGTATTTATCCTTACTACCACCGGAATTCCCAACTTTAGTAAACTATCGATATTAGCAAAAATTTTTTCAAATGAATCTTCATTCTTATAATGTGGCTTTCTTTTATTATGTATTTCAGCAATACCATCAAGTGTGATCTGAAAAGAAAAAATTTTATTATCTTTAATATAATCCAAATACTTATCTATATCATAGCCATTAGAAGTGACAGAAAAACTATATCCTAACTCCTTCCCCTTTTCAACTATATATATCAATATATCATAGTTTTCCGCCAAAAAAGGTTCTCCACCATATAATGCTATCTTTTTATTTTTCTTTCCATTCGCATCTTTCTCTTTTATTATTTCAAAAGCTTTATCTACCTGCTCTTTGGTAATCTGTTTTTTGGGCAGACACATACCCCCATTTAAAACAGGATCTTCATAACAATAAACACATCTAAGATTACAGTTATACGAAAGTATAAAATGGAAACTATTTTTTTTAAAACGAGTTTCATCATAAGCCCTATCCAATAATTGTTTAACGAGTTCCTGTTCATCTTTCTGGGACAAAGATGTTAAATACCCTCTTTTAACTAAGGTGTCTCGTGTTTCTTCTGTTATCTCGCCATTCTCTCCATTTACTCGGAGATAATTATAGACTTCAGTATTTATAATATCAAAAGCTTGCGTATAAGCATTCAGAATAGCATATAAGCCTTCTTGTTCATCAACTCTTGCCAATATGTTATAAGATGAAGTTCTCATAGTGTTTTTATTTTAGTTGTGTTATATAAATATCTTTAAACCGGCCTTATGCAATATTTCATTTCTTATCGACAGAAGCTAATCTTAAAGATTTTTACAAAGTTAGAAAATTATAAGAAACAACGGTTCAAACAAGCGTTAAAAGATTAGTTATACATAAGGATTTTTTCATCTTTTTCAACTCTGCAAAAAGTTTATCAGCAAAACTTCTTGTAAAAGTAACCTTCAGTTCATGCAAATAGGTTGATAAAAGTGTTTTCATGTATTCAAATGATTTATAAATTCTCATTCATCTTTTAAACGTATCAAGACCAGCACCGGATTACCTTCCAAATCATCCGCATCCAATTTCCGATGAAGAGCACCAGGAATATTCTCTACCTTATATGCTTTTGCCTGTGTCACAATATATTCGCGTCCTTTTAGCTTGACATATGACATCCGCAGATAGCGCATAGACAAATCTCCACGTTTATCATACACCATGTCATCCCTAAGTTTATACGTAATGTCCGCATTTTTATCATACAAATTGTAATATACTCCCTGGCTTCTATTTTCAGAACTCCAAGCTAACAACAGAAAGTTTTTGGTATCAATTATTCTCAAGCATCGAATACGTTCTTCTGGAAGTAAAGAAAGATCATCTGTTTCCTGCAGGCGAAAATTCCCTTTATCAAATAAATAAGCAGCTCTTTCGCAAGAAGGGCTTACATAAAAAATAGTGTCATTAAAATTATCCCAATAGATCATTGTACTATCATCTACAGAAGTATAATTATTAATCAGAACAACTCCCGGGTAAAAAGATGTTCTGGCTTCTTGCCCGCGACGACACTCCACAAGAGCACCATCTTTATTCATTACCATCCAATACAACGGTTTTTCGCCGACGGTTCCCGCATTCATATAATAGAAATATAGTAAACCATTCTGAACCTGAAAAATATCCGGACAATACATTCCACTTGCTTTTTCAGGCATTTGCAAATGTACACGTTGCAAGAATTCTCCTGTCAAAGAATAACTTAACAAAATATCAGGGTACATAAAAGCATAAACAATTCCATTCATAGCATCTACAGCCATATCATAATTACCACTTTGATACTCTCCAGGACCTTGTCCTATACTCCCTATAGTATTCAAGAAATGTCCCTCTGAATCAAATCTTAAAATACCATATTTATTTGTAGCACCTATAATAAAGCTATCTGTTAAAACCAAATTACCAATCCCGGAGAGCAGGATGCTATCGTCAAACTGTACGTACATCACTGTATCTACTATATCCATCAAATCTATGGTGGAAGATGCGCTATGAGGAGACAAAACCTACAAGCCTTCTTTCCTGCCCACAGAAGAACAAGATAAAAGAAACAATACAAGAATAAGGAACTGCACTCTCATTCCACCATATTTTATAAAAGTTTTCATAAGCAATATATTGTTAGTTCATATACTTAGATTGCTCTAAACTTCCAAACAAGAACATTTCAATACTATTATTTCTTCAGCCGAATCCGTATCAATACATTATTACCTTCCTCATCTATACTTTTAGCTTGTTCTCGTATCTTGGGATCATCAGAAGCTAACCAAGCATCCACCAATTCATAAGGCTGATAAATAGCCTCTAAATATTCTCGCCCATCTATTACAAAATAATTATAAGGGAAAAATAAAGGATTCCATTTTCCCCACATAGCAACGGGTTCCTCCCCCTTCTCCGAAACCCGGTATATAGTATCACTATATTGGTTCCAGACCAACATTGTATCGCCTAAACAACCTAAGTTCGTAGATGAAAAGCTATAATAATTACCCTGAGCAAAATGTAAACTTTCATCCCTCTTGAGGGATAATAAATTTCCTATCGTATCTGTTATTGCATAAATATAGGGTGATGATTCACCGGCAATCACTGTATAATAAAAGTAAAGCCTATCCTTTAGATGATAGAATTTCCAAGCCCATTCTTTAGGAAGTTGGACAGAATGTTTACTCAAAAAGAATCCATCATAAGAAAAAGATAGAAGTTTGGAGTTATCTTGGCAATAAACATATATAATGGAGTCTACTTCATTTATAGCCGTTGTATAAGAACCAACATATTCTCCTGGCCCTTGTCCTATAGATCCTATTCTGCCTATAAGATGCCCTTCATTATTATACTTTAATACTCCCTGTTCCGTTCCAACCAAGAAAAAGGATGTAGCATGCGTGATTTCTCCCCTTTGATAATCAATAGAGTCAGGCTGAATAATTGTCATTTCATCGGCTATATCCGACACTTTCAGACTTTTTTCAATAAAATCATCATAATTCCAAACCATAATAGTACTTTCTAGCTTATTATAGCAGGAATACAAGAAAAGCAGCAGGAAAATGAGCAATAAGTTTCTCATACTAAAATAATTATCCAATCATTCTTTTGTTAATGCATTCAATACTATACGAACTTCTATTCATCTTTCAAACGAATCATTATTATCACTAAATTACCCTTAGGTTCAATATTCTCTCTTTGTAAAATATTCTCCGGCAATTCAGATGAATCAACAGGACTACAAATTCATTCTTTTAAACGTATCAACACCAGCACAGGGTTACCTTCCGGATCATCCGGATCGATTCCCCACGCGATTGCTCCCGGAACATCTTCTACAGCACGTGCTTTGGTTTGCGTAAGAATATATTCACGCCTATTCTGTTGAAAATATAAAAAATGTCTGGTGGTCATAGACAGAGAGACCTCCTTATTAATAAAGATATCATCCATTTTATAAAATTTCTTTTCTTTTTTATCATAGTATGTATAAAAAGCAGAAAAGGAGCCAATATTTCTCCAACGAAGTAATAAGAAATGTTTAGCATCAATGAAATAACTACACAGTATTCTTTTGTCCTCTACTGTAGAATAATCATCCGTATCTACTATCCTAAAATCTCCTTTTCCCCACAAAAACGCAGCTTTTTCATAAAATGGCCCTACATGAAAAACTGTATCATTCAATAAATCCCAGGAGATAAACTCATGATTGTAACATGAACTGGAAAATATTCCTCCGTAACGTGTTGAAGAAACGACACCATTCTTTTTCTTATCAGATTGTTTAGTCATTTTCATCTTTCCGTTTAAGTCCGTGATTACCCAGTAAAGAGGATAAGCACCAATTTCCCATGCATGTGCAAAAAAGAAAAAGAAGCAGTCATCCTGACAATAGAAATTAGTAACGATTGCATTATGCGGCAAATCAACCGAAATACTCCCTAAAAAATCTCCTTCAAAAGAATAAGAATATATTGTATTGGGATAACTATATACATATAGACATTCACTAACTTTATTCATTGTTACCAGAGAATAAAAATGCTTGAGTTCACCTGGTCCATTTCCATATATCCCGATCTTTTTCAGAAACCGTCCCTTTGTATCATACTTCAAAAGCCCTTCTTTTGTAAGGAAAAACATATAGTTATCTATCAATAGGAAATTTTTTCCCAATGCAGGAAGTAAAAGACTGTCGTCAATCTGTATATATATAATAGAATCAGCAAACTCGCTTACATCTATTGATTTAGCTTCAAATTTAGCAGGATTTCCTATAATAAGTAGTTCACTTGAAAATCTCTTCTCACAAGAAAATTGTGAGAAGACGACCCAAAAAATAATAAAAGACAAACACTGCTTCATAGTTCCTTAAATAATGATAGGGTGTCTTTGACACCCTTCGATATATTCTACACTTTAAACACAATCTACCTTCATTCCTGTTAATTCACTCTCAGAAAATCTCTGAGCAATAACAGCTGCTTCCGCAAAAAAGGCACCAGAGGCACAAACTTTACCAGTAGAAGTCGCTCCATTCCCATAATTAGTCGTGCAAGTATACAATTTTTCACCTTCACCGCACATACTAGAGATTTGTGCTCCTCCACGTACTTGCTTCATTTCCGAAATATTCAAAATCTTTTTCATTAAGCATAGATTTTAATAAAACAATAAAGGAAACCTCCGCCTTATCCATTATAACAGCCAGCTACTCTGTTACAATTAATGCTATACGGTATCAGCATCAAAGTTGGAATGCAGCTAACATCCAACTTGGAATGTAACAAAGTTAGGCAGGATGCAACACTTAAACAAGAAAAGATACCGGACAAAAGGCAAATCAGATACAGCACTACAAATCAACACATTACCTTCGCAATAAAGATAAAAAGAAGAACCCCAACCGGACAAGACATTCTCTTTATTCTCTACAATTTCCGTATAAAATCATCAAAAGCATCACCGCCTGACAACAGAAATTTACTCTTCATACGCTGCTTTGACTTCGCAATAGCATCGGCAGTTACATTAGAAACAGTGGCAATCATACCATTCGTGAACCCGGCTCGGATAAGATAACATATCCTCCGCTCCTGCATACCCAGTTTATAACCGTTCAGTTTCTCCGACATATCACTATAAAGAGTATCGATTACTGCAAATATCTCCATCCATTCCTCGTCCGACTTCACCAGTCCATACATCGGCTGGCAACGCAACTGACATAATTGGCTCAACGCAAGCGTACGCTCAACAGGCAATAAGGAATGAATTTCCTGATACTCTTTCAGTTGTTTCGTATAAGATACATTCAGTTTCTGCAAACAAGAGTTCAACTCATCCTTATCTTTCTGCCGGACGAACAACTTCTCTATCCTCCGAGACAACTCATGATTTTCTTGTAACAATTGCCGCCGTTTTTCTTCCGATTCCACTCTTCCTTCATCCAATTGCTTCTCATTCTCTTTTAAGCGAGCAAGCAAACGTTCAATCCGCCCCTGAACATTCCGTTTATATAAATGGAAAGACGCAAAGCCGACTACAACTAAAAACATTGCCCCAAAACCAATAGAAAGCAACCATACCTTACGACTTAACAGTTCATTTCTTATCCGCTGATTTTCATTTATCAAGACTTCATTATTATATTTCTCCCTTATTTCACGGTCAAAAACCAGTTGGTCTTCATGCATCTTACACCAGTTTGCATAAAGTTCTTGGTATTCGGAAGCAAACTGCCTATAATCTTTTATTTTAAATTCCTCGCCCTGCAACGCATTTAAGTTCTGTCTTCTCCCTTTTACAAAATCTTCCTTCATCAAATATATACCATTGGAAAACCGTCGCATCGGAAGTTCGTCCATTGCCGACATTCTCCGATATTGAAGTATTTGTTCTTTAGCCTTTTTCCAATCATTCACATCCCGACATACAATGAACAACTCAGTAGAGATATCCATAAAAAGATTAGGATCAAAATCTGCCACTTCTTCTTGTGCCTGTAAGTAATAATACAGGGAACTATCGAGACGCGAAGATAAAAGATGAGCCCGCCCCATATTTCGCAAGGCATTGGCATAAGAAGCGGTCAGCGATTTCTTTTCGAATATGTCGGCAGCTTGCGAAAAGCATTGCAGTGCGTCCTCATAGTTATGCCCGTTTAGGTAGCGACGACCATAATAACAATAGATGAAAGCTTTCAGAGACGGGCTTTGCACCGTGTCGGCAGCCCGTAAAGTAATGGCACTGCAAATGGGAGCTTCCTCTTTAGGACGCTGACAAGACGACGCAAGCACAATCACCCCCCCAAAAAAGCAATAAACAGAACAGTATTTCCCGTAGTAATAGCAGCCTCAGTATAATATGCATAGGTTATTATTCATGTGTGATGCAACAAATATACTGATTTTAATAAACATCTTCGACTTTATGCACATATTTCTGCCTGTGCCTTTGAAAAGAAAACCAATCCGCCCCTATCCTGAAGTACACCCCCTTTTCAAAAAAGCAATTATCAAATAAATATTTTCAGTGTCTACTAAATGAGGCTGGTACAAATGTTCACAATAAGGCGATTTCTGTGACATAAAGTTTGAATTCTCTTGTTTTTGATAACGAACCTTTCCGCAAGACAGGGGCTTCTGGAGGATTTTAACCGTCTTTTTCCTCTAAACAGATGGTCTATTTAGGTGAAACACACCATCTGTTTGCCCAAAACATACCATCTGTTGGGGTAAAACATACTATCTGTTCGCCCAAATGATGCACTCTTTTTCCCAAAGGGCTACACCATATCCCCAAAAGGGCGACACCTTATCGAATAAAGGGTGACACTATCCGGTCCAGAGGGTGTAGCCCCTCCATTTGAAGGCAATATATTTTCTATTTTGATAGGAATAGGGAACAGATCAAGAAAATCATTTTTCCAAAATATAGCGGAATAATATTTCATAATGATTCAATAATAAGTTTCTATTCGTCAAATAACTATTTCTCCCCCCCTTTTCTCATATCACCGTGCATTTCTCAAACAGGAAATCCTTGCGTTTTTCTGTAGGACGCTACGCTGATAAAGGAAAGACAGGAGTGTGACGGAACAGAATTAGCAATTTGTCATTTTGATATTTCCCGGCTGAATGCAGGCATCACAATAAACTTATCCGTAATGACTGGTGCATTTAGGCAGTATATTCAATTTCTTAGAGACAAGAATACTGCTTTCAGATAAATATCTCCTTCCTCTTCAGGCAGAACACCGGCAGGAAGAAGAAAATACCGATAATAGACATAAGCAGTCCTCCAATAGTGCCCGATGCCAACGGGAACCAAAAAGCCTCTTTTTCTGTTCCGACCATAAACGGGATAAAGCCCAGGATAGTAGAAACCACCGTGAGGAAAATAGGTAATATTTTTGCGTTCCAAGCCTTTGTATATGCCCGAAGCATGGAAAGTCGCGGAAAACGACGGCGGATGCTGTTATACTCATTCAGAATATAAATGCTGGCATTCACCGTGATACCACACAAAAGCACGAAGGAAGCGAATCCACCCTGGTCAAAGTTCAGGCGGAACCAATAGAATGTGAGGAACACCCCGATATAAGATACCGGAATGACAAATATAATAGCCAGGGGCTGTTTCAGCGAATTGAACAGGACACTCGTCGTGAAGAAGATAATGGCAATAACAACCAGCAACAACAGATACTGTTTGTTATCTTTCTTCCCCCATGACCATAACTGGCTATCCGACTCGGCCGTATATCCCATCGGCAAAGTCTTATTGAACGCTTCCAGATCCCGCTTCTGTATCTTGTTGCCTTGCTCGTATGAGCCGATGTATTCGTATTGCAGACAAAGACGGTATTGCTGGTTTTCTTTAGCTATCTGCTGTGGCATCTGCCCTTTTTCCACTGTAGCCAGTTCAGAGAGTTTATAGTGCTTTCCATTGTCCGCACCATAAGGAAAAAACTGCATAGCCCATACATCATACTCGTGAGACTGGCGGGAAGAAAGCCGGATACTTTCCGCTCCCCTTTCCGTAACCACTGAGCCTACTTGCATATTCTTGCCAAATATAGGCTGAATGGTTGAAAACAGGTGTTGGGCATTAATCCCCTCCTGTGCCATACGCTCTTTGTCCAGATTGAAATAGAACTCCTGATAATCATCTTTCCACCAGGAAAACTCCGACTTGATAAATACCTCCTTTATGCGACGGTGCGAAAGCAATACTTCCTTCAACTTCTCAGCCCATGCATAGAGTTCATCGTAATTGTAACCATACATTTTGATGCGATAGGAACCCGCGTTCTCACGGACGTCATTACTGAACCCCTGGTCCTGCAAACCGTACACATCCCAGCTACCGCCGCCCAACTCGGAAACCTTACCTATCAGACTGGCTTTCAGCGTATATGGGAAACCGCTGTGCTGATACTCCTTCTTGAAATAGATTTGAATATTAGCCCGGCGTGCATTGTAGACAGAAGCATGAAACTGCTTGATTTCCTTAAAACCGCTGAGATAAGTCTCCACCCGCTTCACCAAGGTATTCATCTGTTCCAGTGTGCTCCCGTTCGGCAGGTTGGCATTGGCAGAAAGCACCACTTCTTCATTACGACTAAAATAACTACCCTCATACACTTTCTGCACAAACAAACGAAGGCTGCCACCCAAAGCTTTATCTACTATGGGTTTCACTTTCTCCTTATAGGTGGAAGATCCCAATGTCTTGTTATACCGTTCTGTCCACTTGCCTTCTCCTTCCATTTTTTCGGGAAGCAGGAAGACGGGCAGGCCAAAGCCCAATATCAGCACAACGCACACCGCCACCCGCCAACGCAACAGGAAGCGAATGAGTAATTGGTAAAAATGAGTGAAACACACCGTCAGCCGGCGGATACGGATATGAGCACGTACCCGCCGTTTATTCGCCCCTACAAGCCTGATCTTATCAATCATTGCCGGAACAAAGAAGAGCGCGACAAAGAGAGAGACTGCCAGATTAATAATCACCACAGCAGCGAAATCCTGCAAGTTCAACCGTATCTTCTCATCCAGGAAGAAGATGATGACCAATGCGCCCATTGTCGTCAAAGTAGCCGCCAGCACGGACATGAATGCTTTCAGATTACGCCGGTGCAGGATATGGTCGGTCATCACAATAGTGCTGTCTATCACAAGATTCAGAGACACTGTTATCCCCGCCAACGAATACAATTGCATTTCCAGCCCGAAAAGATAGTAGAAAATAACTGCCACAGCAATGTTAACAGCCAGACTGGTGACTATCAGCAACAGATATTTCAAGTTCAGCGTAATAATCCAGACAAATACCAACAGAATAAGCACCGTCAGCCCTGTACGGAAATAAATTTTGTCCAATTCTTCGCGGATATACTCTGTAGCATCATAGCTGGTATGCACTTCATAACCGGGTGGCAATGTCAGGCGTATCGCCTCCATTTCTTCCATCACCTCATTGCTCAGTTGCAGCTGATTGGCAGTTTCTACGGCCGTGACGGACATATAAATAGAATTCAGCCCATTGATGCGATAATAGCTTTGCGGTTCTTCTTCTACATGGGTCACCGTTACCAATTCATTCAGACGGATAATTCTGCCATCCGAAGCCGTCACCGTGATATCCGAAGGATCGAACTCTCCACTGACTCCATCCGGCACCAGCACCAGGCGTATCCACTGTTTACCGGCAGGCGTGTCCATATTATGCGTGCCCAGAAATTCTTTATTATAGTGTAGCCGGATAGCCCGTTGAATATCCGAAATGCCGATACCCAACGTCCGCAATTGCTCACTGTCATACTCCAGCCGCCATTCCATCGGGGTAGCGCCGCTTAAATCTATCTTATAAATACCTTGCAGTTTGGCCAGTCGCGGTTTGATATGTTCTTCCGCATATTGCTGTATCAGTATAGGCGTAGAAGGGGCATTCAGTGTAAACGAGAGGAACGGACGGGAAGTATTCGCATCGGGCACTTTCATGTCGATATACGGATAACTGACTCCGGAAGGCAGCTTTGCCCACGTCTGGCGAATGATGGTGGAAGCCTCAAAACGTACCGCATCCACATCCGCGTGCTTATCCAAATCCACCGTAATGCTGCCGTAACCATTGCCAGAAGTGGAAGACATCCCTTTTACCCCTTTGATGCGGGCCAGCATGGACTCCAACTTACTCGTCGCCTCCATCTCTACTACCCGCGACGAGGTACCCGGCATATTGAAACGCACCGTGAAACCCGGCAACGTGCGTGACGGGTTCAGTTTGACCGGAAGCAGCGGTACCAGAGCCAAACCAACCAGTGCCAGGCAGACAAAGGTGACGATGAGGGTGAAAGGAGAGAGACGCTTCATAATTATTAATTATCAATTATTAGTTGATTATCGGGCATAGTCGAACTTATCGGAGAGGGAGAAGCCGCTGGCAAAATCGTGCAAGGTTAATTTGCGGATTTTGTAATAGTTCAGCCAGTAGTTTTTCAAGGCTGATATATAGTTACGCTGGGCTTCCTGCTGGCGGTTCAGAGACAGGGTGAGGCTGCTGATGTCCGCTTTGCCGATGATGAAGCGTTGGCGGGTTTCGTTGTATGCCAGAATGGAGAGGTCGAGAGCCTCTTCGGCACTCGTCACAAGAGCCTGCTGAACGTTGAAATCGCTCACGGTCATGATGACTTCCTCTTCAATGCTGATTTCATTCTGGCGGGAAGAAGTTCTCACTACATTCAGATTGTTGCGGGCCATATTATACTTTCCTTTACGCACTCCCCAATCCACCAGTGGAATAGAGATACTGACGGACACCATTTCCTGTTGCATAGGATGATTATAAGCTTCACCAAACTTCTCCGCCACTTGATTGAAACCGATACTGGCGTTGATGCTGGCATTGAAGCGGGATTCTTTCCGTGTCTTGTCCACATTCCTTTCGGCTTCCAACACATCCTGACGCAATTCCAGGAAGTTCGGATTATTGGAACGGGCGGCATCCAGGGCGGCATCCACCGGAATAACCAGTTCACCGGGACGGCTGGGGAGGTCAAGCCTTATTTCCGTATTCTTCTCAAGGTTGAGGAAAGAAGCCAGCGAGAACATGGCACGCTTCAGTGAACTCTCGGCGTTTTGCAGTGTGTTACGGGCATTCACGACATCCAGTTTCAGCGTCAGAAGGTCTGCACGGCTGATAGAGGCTATTTTCAGGCGTTGCATACCGATGCGGTAAAGAGTATCGGAAGAGGCGACATTCTCTTTTGCCAGATCATATTCAGCCTGTGCCATTGCAAGCTCAAAGAAATAGGTGGTGGCTTGTTCGGATACCTGTTCGGCATTGTAGATATATTCTTTCTTTACTTTCTCGTATTTCAACGGCTCTATTTTCCGTTCCCAACGGAAAGGATTATAGCCGACCAGACTTTGCGAGTACCCCACACGTATGGGGACACTGGTGTACTGGGTATAAGAATTGGATCCGAAACTGCGCATATAGCCCAACTCCGTATCTAAATAGAACGTGCCGCCAGTCAGGTCGAAGTTTTGCTTGATGGCGAGATTGCCGTAGGCGTAGAAAGATTGCTGGCTACGATAGATATCCAAGTCCTGTTCGGAGTCGTAGCGTTTGGTGATGTCGCGATTATATTGTGCGGGGGTCATGTTCAGCGTCAGGCTCGGCAAACGGTTTGCCTTGTAGGTGCGATATTCCCAATAACCGGCCAGATACATGTTTTTTGTACGGAACGCTTCCAGCGAACTATCGTTTGCCATGGCAATAGTCCGTTTCAAATCCAACGTTATCTGTTGTTGCGCAACGGAAGGAAGCGCCTGAGAAAGTCCCAAAAGAATTATTAAACCAAGTTTCTTCATTATTTTAAGCTTTTATATTTTGTTTCTAAATGATAATTTAGCGGGCGGATGCCCGCTAAATTATCATTTATCATCTCTTTTTCTCCTTATAAATAAACCAATATATCAACGGTATGATGAACAAACTGACCAGCGTACCGATAAACATCGCCCCAATCATGGCAATGGAAAGCGGTTTCTGCAACTCCGAACCCATATCGAACGAAACCAGCAACGGCACCATCGCAAAGATAGTGGTCAGTGAAGTCATGATGATGGGGCGCAGCCTGCGTCTTCCCGCTTCATGAATAGCTTCCAGCAACGGCATCCCCGTCTTGCGCAATTCATTAATCGCATCGAGTTTCAGAATGGAGTCATTGATGATGATACCACACGTCACTATCAGTCCGATGGCGGACATCAGGTTAAGCGTATGCCCGCATATCCACAGCAACAACAGTGCGAACGCCACATCTATCGGTATTTCCAGCAACACGATGAGCGGCTGCACAAAGCTCTCGAACTGTGCCGCCAGGATGAAATACATCAACAAAATGGAAATAAACAAAATAACCACCAATTCGTCCAACATCTTCCGGTTGGAAAAGAAACTTCCGGAAAAGGCTGTATCCCAATCATTGGTAGCATCTGCAAGTTCCTTCACCTGCTGCATCAGCGGTTCCGCCTTCTGCACATCATAGAAGCGGAAAGGTATATATTCTCCATTACGTCCGGCCGTGATGGACTTCAAATCTTCCGCCGGCATCACCGACACCAGTTCGCGCAAGGGCAAATATTCAATGCCTTTGTTGTCCGCCCGCGTCGGTACCAACGTTTCCTGCAGAATGTAATTCACCGTTTGCTCCTCTCCTACAATGCTGATAGGCAGATATTGCTGGTAAGAGTGAAGAGTAGCTACACTGTTTTCCTTGAAAGCGGTTTTCAAGATACGGTACAGTTCGTCATACGACACATCGTAGAGTAAGAGTTTCTCTTTATTGATACGGATATTCAACTGGTTTTCAAAGGCAATACCCGTAGGAGCATATCCCGTTCGGGTGCTAAAACTCTCTTCAAGGCTACGCAATTCATCAGCCGTCGGCACTTTCTCCTTACTACGGGAGTAAAGTTCGGCTACAACATCTGCCTCCCCTGTCACAAACAGTTTCTCAAACACCGTTTCAGGCGGTGAGAAAGAAACAACCGCCAAAGGATATTCCGCTCTCAGAGAACGATACACTTTATCCTGCAATGGCGATATTTCCGCAGGAGTTCCGGTCTTAAAATAAAGCTCGGCTTCTGAAGAAGACAAGGCCTGTTCACGATTCAGAAGATAATCCTGTTGTCCGACGGCGGCAGTTTGTTCTACAGTTTCTTCCCTGAATTTTTCGAACAGGGCATCCACCCTGCGATGATTCTCGTCCACATGGATATTCTCATTCCATTCCACACGGGCTATCAGTTCGTTCTGGTCAATTTCAGGCATGCGCTCTTTACCTATGAAGTAGAACATGAACACACATAACGGCACGGAAATGACGCAGAATACCACACTCGCAGTTTTGTGGGCGAATATGAAATCGACTCCGGCATCATAGAAACGGTCGAGTGTATGCTCCTTGATAGGATTATTGATGCGTATGCGTGAGAACCACGACTTGCGCATCCCGGTCCGGTAAACCAGCATATACAGTACCGGAAGCAGCATGATGCCTGTGAAATAAGAGACAAGCAGCCCGACCGTTACCGAAAAGGCCTGGTCGTAGAAGATGGCTCCGGCAATGCCACTCATGAAAATCAGCGGTACGAACACCGCTATCGTAGTCAAGGACGAACTGAGCATCGGAGTAATCACCTCACTGGTACCCGCAATACACGCACGCCTCAACGAATACCCCTGTTCACGGTATTGCGAGATATTCTCCGTCACAATGATGGAGCTGTCAATCATCATACCCAATGCCAGAATCAGTCCGGACAGAGATATGATATTCAGGGACATCTTGAACAGATAGAAAAAGAGGAAGCAGATAACGATGGAAACCACCATACTCAGTCCGATAATGAAAGGAGATTTGACATCTCCCAAGAAGAGCACGGCTACGATACAGATAAAAAGGAAACCCAATGAAAGGTTCTGCTGCAGATTGGAGATGGTATAGTCCAGTAATTCAGTCTGGTTGCGGCTGATGCTGAACTCAATGTCCGGATATACGCTCTGAAAATAACTCATGGTGCCGCTAATCGCCTGCTTCATGTCGTCCATGTTCTCATCCGCCTGTTTGATGACGGCTAATGTCACCGCCCGCTTGCCATTACTTATGGACACTCCCTTCTCCTTGACAGAAACAACTCCTATCCGGCAGAATTCTTCCAGGCGGATGATGCGTCCCTCCTTGTTTATAAGGATGTTTTTCACATCATCCTCCGTACGCAGCAAAGTGGAAAACTTGATGTTATATTCGTAATAACCGTCACGTACAGTCATGCTGCCCGGTTCCACATTGTTTTGCGCAAGCGCATTCTCCACGTCTTGTATGGAAAGTCCAAGCACGGCAAGTTTGTTTTCGTCAGGCACTATCTGCAACTGGCGCTCTACCAGTCCGGTGATATCCACCATCGCCACTTCCGTCAGTTGTTCGATACGGCGTTTGATAACGCTTTCGGCAAACTCACACAGGTCAAGAAAGGCGCGTTTATCAGTCTGCCCGTAGGCACTGTCATTTTTCAGAGTCAAATTGAGGTAAAACACCGGAATATCAGTAGCACTTGCCTTCACCACTTTAGGACGTTCCGTATCCTTGGGCAGATAGTTCATGGCGGCGTCAATCTTTTCGTTCACCTCAATAAAGGCCAGGTCCGTGTTAGTGCCATAATCAAAACTCAAGCGGATAAGCCCTGCCCCGTCCCGCGTTTCACTATCCATATCTTTCAGGCGTGCCACTTGGATAAGCTGCTGTCTCAAAGGCTTCACCACGGTATTCTCCAACTCACGCGCGGAAGTGTTCTGAGCCGATATCTGCACCGTAATCTCCGGAATGGCAATGTCCGGCAACAAGGATACGGGCAGCGTGAAGTACGTCACCAGACCAACAATGAAACATGCGGTAAACGCCATCAGTACGGCAATGGGCCGCTGTACCAGAAACTTGACCATCCCCCTTTTAATTTTTAATTATCACCGGCGCTTCATGGGCCAAGTTCACATTCCCTGTCACAATAACCATGTCCCCTTCCTTCACGCCATCATCCGCCACTGTATAGCTCTCGGCATTTTCCAGTCCGGTGTGCACATAATTCCATTTCGCCTTTCCGTCCTCTAAAGTGAAAACCACTTGTTTGCCGGAGCGCAACACCACGGAACTTTTCGGAATAACCAGCTGCTCTCCAAGCGAACGATGCACATTGACACGGATATTCATACCGCTGAAAAGCTTGCCTTGCCCGTTTACAACGGCTTTCACCTTGACCATGCCCTTATCGTCTACCAAAGGATTTATCTCAGAAATGCGTCCTTCATACTTGGCGGAAGGATCAGCATAAGGAGTAACCACCACTTTATCACCACTCTTTATCAGGGGAAGTTCACTCTCCAATACGGTAAAATCGGCCTCCATACCTTGTATTCCGATTATTGTACAGAAAGCATCGGAAGTACCGGCAGCATTATAAGGTTTGGAAAACAGGTTGGCTACCACCCCTTCAAAAGGAGCAACCAATGTGGCGTGTTCTTCTTCGTATTTAGCCAGTTCATACTGGGAAAGACTTTGGTCGTAACCGCTCTTCACCCGCGCCAGTTGCATAATGTCATCAGGGACTTTAGCGGTATCATCCGCTACGTACCCCTGCCCGATCAGTACATCCTGTAACTCCAACTTGGATTTTTCCAAAGCATCCTTGGATTGTGCAGTCTTATTCTTTAGACGGAATTTATCCAGTTCCGCCAGCTTCTGCCCTTTGCGCACCCGGTCACCGTTCTTCACATAAATCTGTGCCACGATGCCGGAACTTTCAAAGCGTAAGTCAGCCATTCCTCCAGCCACTACCTTGCCATTGCTCACCAGCTCGTGGTTAAACGTCTGCCGTTTTAAAGTCACTACTGTCACTTCATTCTTTTCGTCCGGTAATACGGTAGTTACTCCTTCATCGGCAGCCTCTTCTTTTTTCGCACCGGAGCAAGCCGTCAGCATAAATAGCGCCAGACAGAGCAAAAGCCGGTAGTTCTGTGTCTTCATCATTCTATATCAGTTTTTCTGTTTTACACTTAGTGTATGCAAAATTAGTCGTTTTCCCCATACAAGCCGCCATATATATATGGACAAAACAAGACTGGTCACAAACCATTAATTTTCTAATTATCAATCAAGTATATTTTTGACCGTCTAGAAACAGGTGGACAAGAACATACTTTCTTCTTTATTTCGGAACCGTAATAATCACCACCGGATTAGAATCATCCGTTAGTTCTTTCAGTACCGAAAGTTTTTCGTTTTCCGCCGCTTCAGGGTTTTCCTCCATCCAGGTCATCACTTTTCCTGCATCCACAATCATCCCATATTCTCCCTGTGCGCTGTATGCTTTGGGGCGGAAGGCCATGAACCCGTTCAGGTCATCTTTGATGCCCTCCTTTTCAGCATACATCCGGGTGGTATTTGTTTTCCGGTCATAAATTCCGTTAAACGTTTCCGGTTCATCGGTATACAATCCGCGGATGCACTGGAAGAAAATAGTATTATCCGTCTCAAAAACACATCCCACTAATAAGCGTTTTTCATTATCTTTGGATTCTGTACGCGCTTCAGCTCCCCAATGCCATTTACCGGTGGAGAAGGCGATATAAGGTGTCAGAGTATTCCCTTCCACAGTATAAATGGTGTCATTGAAACTCTCTTTATAACGTATCTCATTGTCACTTTTCCATAAGAAGGGAATGCCTGCAATGCTTGCCGAGGCATCTCCGCTTTGAAATGTAGTCAGAATAATTCCCGCATTTCCCTGCCTTTTGACATTGATGCTGTTTATATCATCAATTCCCCTATCAGGCAGAACCGGAAGCAGGCTGGGCACCGTATCGATCTGTTCCCCCGCTTCGTTGAATAATAACAAAGCACGCCCGTTGTCACCCACGATATTGGCGTAATGACCTATTATCGAGGAATCCGTAAAGCAGAAATCACTTGGTGAATCGGGCGGAGTAGGTATTGTAACGCTGCCACGATAATTACCTTGCAGGTCATATTTTTGCAATTTGCCGGGTCTGCGCATAAAATAAAGCAAACCATTCGCATCATTATAAGTAGGCGCCGCAGTTGAATAGGCTTCCGGATCATCACCCAAATGTCCCACTTTACTCAGAAATTTACCGCTCTCTTTATCAAAGACCAAACAGGTCTGACGTGAAAAGACGACAATCTCCCCATCCAGCAACAATATATCCGGATTTCCACCTACCAGGCACGAATCGGTAGTTTCCAATGAAACATAGCGTACATCGCTTCCTAATTCCGAAAGTTTCAATTCGGCAGGCTTTTCCATAGCTCCTGCCACATCAATAGAACATAATTCGGTAGTCGACGATTGCGGAGTACCGGTACAAGCTGCCGTCAGGCAAACCAAACCTACGGCATACAACCATTCTTTTTTCATGACTTCTTGTGTGTTTTTAGATTTAACATTCATAACATCTCCACAAATAAACTAATATTTTTAGTTTTCAAACTATATTTCATCGTTAAAGAAGTAAAAAGGGGGATTTAAAGACGTACTTGATATAGAAAAACTATCCACCATTCAATTCTTCGAAACATTCTACTCCTATTTCTAATGAGATAATTTATTTAGCTCAACAGTTGATCGGGTGAGTCACTTACTCAACTGATGTTGGTTATGAATAGAGCAGGTAATTATTACGCAGTTCAAGGCTGAAAGCCTTTCGTCTTACAGCCCAGGGCAACGCTCTGGGAATTGAGTAATGTTTATCCCTGCGCCCTGTAAGGGCATAACGGCACGCACCAGCTTTTGCCCTTACAGGGCGTAAGATTGTGGGGGACGATTCATTCCCAGGGCGTTGCCCCGGGCTGTAAGATGAAAGCCTTTCAGGCTTAGGCTGCGCTAAATTATCATTTGATTCCTTTTTTATCAGTTATGAAGACCTTGCTTCTTTACTTTGCATGCTTTATAATAAGTAATATAGTGTTGCAGCTGTGTTACAACGTTGCTGCTTATAGTTTGCAGTGACGTTGCATATAGCATGCAGTGACGCTGCATATACTTTGCAGAAATACTGCATATGCTTTGCAGCAATACTGCATATGCTTTGCAGTAACACTGCATCTGTCTTGCAGTAACGCTGCATCTGTCTTGCAGTAACGCTGCATCTGTCTTGCAGTAACGCTAAATCATTTAGTTAGAGAGATGAAGTGACGATAGCTGACTATCAACACTCATCTTGGTAATTGAAATATATTGTAATATGGGTTCCCACTGCGATAAATATCATTAGAAAAGTCCTTTTATGCACAATACAGGGGGATTGTCGCATAGTTGCAAAATACGGGTTATTCTTCTGATTTACAACAATATATATTCAAAGATGGCCTGAAAATCAGTGCTAACAAATGCTTTGTCAGCACTGATAAGCACATTGTCGTCACTGCCTTAAAACCCCGACTGGCAAAGGGTTTGAAGGCTATTAGTGCTGAAGTGCTGACAAATATTGAAAAGACTCGATTGAATGACATACTTATTACTAATCACTTTTGTTTCTTTTTGTAGGGATATGAGTCAATTGACGAGGGGACAAGTATTTTTTATAAATGAATGCACAGTGCTCCCCTCTCTTTCAAGGAAATACAGGGAATGGTCAGACGGGAACAGTCTTCCTTGAGAATGTTACTACGATAATCAGAAAGGGAAGCGTCCAAAATGACGGTACGAATATTGAATAAAGGAATCAAATCCATTATGCGCCCGTTATAACCTTTAGAAATATATAAATAATCAATCGGCAGAGGGTGATTGGAAACCTTATTCCGCCAGCGGGTATCATGAAGCAGGCAGATCCGTTTTCCGGCATAAAAAATGATATGATTGCAGAAAGTGAAACCGGAAGTGGAATAATCCGCAATCAGTGTTTGCGGAACTGGCAGATGCTTATGGTTCCAGTGAGGTGCAAGAGCGCGATGCAGACGAGCTATATCCGGCAGACTATCCGAACAAGCCAACCATGAATGCCCCTCATCCGTAAGACAATGGACAGCAGGACAATTACGAACATTATAGAAAACAATGCTTCTCTGAGGAATGGACAAACTGGCTGAAACTGTATGGTAGGTAACCAAAAGGAGCAGAGAACATAGTGCAAGGTATATGCTACGGACAGTACGAACCGCGAAATATCGGAACAACAACAAAAGGAAAAGGTAAGAAAGAAAGATTTCCCATACATCAATCCAAAGACCATCCACAGAAGATGCGGGTAACTGTTCTATCCAACGAAGCACTGTATTCTGAGTTTTCAATAAGGTATTGACTACCGAAGTTAAACAAAGTTGCAGGAAAGGAAAAGGAGTAAGAATAAGCATAAAGACGGCAGAATACAAAATCAGACTCACCATAGGAATCACCCATAGGTTTGTCAGCAGAAAATGAGTGGAAAAACGAGAGAAATAAAAAATCACCAAAGGCGCTGTACCCATCTGCGCGGCAACCGAAACGGTCAGTAATCCCCAGATATAGCGGAGAATACGATGCCGTACGGAAAGTAAATTATAAAGTTTGGGTTGTATCAGCAAGATAGCAGCCACTGCGGCAAAGGACAGTTGGAAACCAACATCGAACAGCCAAAGGGGATTATAAAGTAACATCAGAAAAGCTGTAGCAGCAAGCGTATTCAAAGTTAACGGCTTCTCCGGTTGTAAACAGGAGATGGCTAATAAGGAACACATAATAACAGAACGTACCACAGAAGCTGACAAGCCTGTAAGAAAAGCAAACGCCCACAAAAACAGGATGATAAGCAAAAGTCCGAAAGGTTTGAAAAAAGCCCACCTCTTCCAGATAAAAGAAAGAAAAATGAACAGCAAGGCATAGAGAAAACCGATATGAAGCCCCGAAAGTGCCAGAACATGGCTGGCTCCCGTCACAGAATATGTTTCCAAAATGTCCTCACTCAAATTCTCCTTGTCGCCCACCGTGAGAGCTGAAAGTACGGCAAGATTATCTCCCCGAAAACCCAAACGACGATATAGCCCCACCACTTCCTCACGATAATCCAAAGCCATCTGCCGGAGGGTACGGGAAGTCTCATGTCCCACCACCTGCCAATGCCCGCCAGGTACATAAGCAGTAGCACTGCCTCCTTTACGGATAAAGTAGCGTACATAGTCAAACTCATCAGGATTACCATTATTAGCAGGAGGCATAAGCCGGGCATGCACCCAAAGTTTATCCCCCCGGTTTAACAGTACCGAAGCGGAATCTTTCGGAAAATACAATAAAGCAGTATGAGCATATTCTTTCGTGCGTGTAGCATTATCCCCTACCTTTCCCTCCAAATGAACACGACACAAGACACTCCGTTCTTTCATCTCCGGCTTCTCCCGGATGACTGCCTGATAAACCTCCGCCTTATCAGAAAAAAGAAAATCCGTACGGTGCAGCCGTTCCTCCGCTATTCCTGCGCCTAAACCTAAGCAACAAAGAAAAACAGAAATGCCGTATAACCAATGAAGACGATATTTATTAGAAAAGAAGTACGTAATAAAAAGTAACAAGAAACCTGCCAGACAAGTCCAAACAGGGAAAAGGGTGAAGGGTAAATCAAGCTGTTCTGACGGAGCGTGCAAAAGACATTCCGTCCGATGATGAAAAAAGTACGCATCCCCGCATATAATACCGCCTGCAAACGGCATCAAAAGTCGTAAGAAAGGATGTCGTTGCAGGCTGTTAATTATCAACTGAATAGAAGAGTTAGAGTTCCTTCAATGAATGTATCATCCTTTCAGGATCAGGAGCGGCGAAAACGGCACTTCCGGCAACCAGGGCATCTGCACCGGCAGCAATCAGACGTGCCCCTGTCTCCAGATTAACCCCACCGTCCACTTCAATCAGAGCTTTCGAGCCGGTACTGTCTATCAAAGCACGCAACTCACGCACTTTCCCAACCGTATGTTCTATAAACTTCTGACCGCCGAAACCGGGATTCACACTCATGAGCAGCACCATATATACGTCCTGGATAACATCTTTCAACATTGACACGGGCGTAGCCGGATTAAGCGTTACGGCAGGCTGCATACCTGCCTCGCGTATCTGCTGCACCACCCGATGCAGATGCGGACAAGCCTCATAATGCACATTCATGGTATGCGCCCCCAGCGCTTTCACTTCACTAATGAATTTTTCGGGCTGTACAATCATCAGATGCACATCCAGAGGTTTGGTAGCCATCTTTGCCACATATTTCAATACAGGAAAACCGAAAGAGATATTAGGAACAAACACACCGTCCATAATATCAATGTGGAACCAGTCGGCTTCACTGCGGTTCACCATTTCCAAGTCCTTTGCCAGATAAGCGAAATCTGCGGACAAGATAGAAGGAGCTATGATTGGTTTCATAATACACTACATTTTACAGGTCATACATAGTTATAACGTACAAATGTAGACAAAAGATTTCATTCATCCTAATATAATTCCCTGTAAGCCCTGCGGAAGCTGAGGTTCCACCCGATAGTTACGGGCAAAGCTACGGAGAAAGGCAAGGGTCTTTTCAGAAGGTTGCGGACGTTCTCCTGACACAGGAGCAGCAGAACTGCGTACTTTGACGGATGAAGAAGCAAAAGAAGGAGTAGTTTTTTTATTCATAGGCCTATCAAATTAAAAATTAAATGTTGAGGTCACCGGCTGCCCGTTATGAAATGGGAGTCTCTTTATATAATAAGAACGGGAGAGAAAGGGAAATAGTATACAGGAAATTATAAAAAAACATGAGATATGTAAACAAAGCAACCCAGGATGATGTAGTGACACCATACCCGGGTTCTTTTACTGATCGAGATGAAATAATTTATTTCGTTTTGGCTAAATCAAATGAGAAAGTAGTGACGGGAAGTTCAAAAGGTTCACCATTCACTTTTACCGCTGTTACCTGAAGTTTGAAAGCCAATTTGTCGCCGGTATAAGCAAAAGTAGCTGCCTCAGAAGCTGCAACTGTCACTTCCACTTTCAAATCAGGAGCTTCTTCCTCTCCTTCACCTTCAGCGGTTTCTTCCGTCGGAAAGTTGATTTCAAGAACTAAAGGTTCGGTAGTAAGCGCCATATTAATGGCAGTTTTATCATCATTAAAGGTCGGCGTGTACTTCATTTTATAGCTAACATCGCCTACTGCTTCAATGATTCCGGAAGCTGCTTCCTCACCCACAATGGATGTTATCAATTCCGCTACCGGAAACTTCTCAAATACGACTTCGTCTTTTGTTACTTCTGCGGTAACAGTCGTACCTCCGGGCGTTTCTTCACCTTCTTCCGTTGCCGGAGCTACAACAATGGTTTCCATTGTTCCGGTATACTTACCTACTACGTCAGTCAATGCGGGAGAGTTTGGGTTAGGTTCGTCATCGTCATCACAAGAAGTAAATGTGGTTACCAGGCCAAAGGCCATTACAAGAAACATGAAACGCTTTAGATAGTGTACTTTTTCCATGACATAAAAATTTTAGTCTAGTTTGATAAATAAATTAATAATTCACATAATTAAGGTTGTACGTACATTAGGTTAAATGCAGTATATTGCATAAATACTGCATCACGAAAAGGAAAAAGCTTGTTAAAGGATGTATTTTTCAGTCCACGGTCAGGGCTATTCCATGCTTCTCCGCCATCCGGCGCAAGTTCAATATAGCATAGCGCATCCGCCCCAAAGAAGTATTGATGCTGACTCCCGTCATCTCTGCTATCTCTTTGAAACTGAGGTCTTGATAAAAACGCATATGTACCACTTCGCGCTGCTCGTCCGGCAGATGTCTCATCAGGCGGCGTACATCTGCAAGAATCTGATGATTCACAATTTCAGATTCGACCGTTCCTTCGGAAAGACGGATATTATTCAGTAAATTCCGTTCTTCTTCATCACAGGATACCAGATTTTCCTGTTTTTCCTGACGGAAACAGTCAATAATGAGATTATGAGCAATGCGTGTCAGCCAGGCAGGGAATTTACCGTTTTCATTGTAACGTCCCTGCTGAATAGTGGTGATAGCTTTCGTGAAAGTCTCCTGAAAGATGTCCTCTGCCAGTTCTTCATTGCGCACAGTATAATAGATGTACGCATAAAGACGGTCTTTATAACGGTTCAACAGGATATCGAATGCCTCGTTGTTGCCTTGTGCATAAAGCGCTACTAACGTTTCGTCAGCAGCATTTGCTTGTATTTTCATTACGTGTGTTTTTTAGTTTTCAGCGTAATGTATTCCGATAGGCATTCGATGTTTTAGGAGTTAATAATATGCAAAGAAAAGAAATATTTGGGAAAAGAGCAAGAGCTATAAAGGATAATTTAGTTGACAAGGGAAGAAGTTGGCAAGGGACTGCGCTGTATTCACTGTAATCATTCATCATGACCTTGTTTTCTCGTCCCCTTATTCCCTTATCAACCTGCCAATCTCACGCCATCCGAAACTCTTCCGTCAACCGGAAACCACGCAAAAGTTCATCTGTTCTCAGCCGTTTCTTACCCGGCAGCTGTAAAGCATGGATACCAATAAAACCGTCTGTTGCAGCTATGTGGATATAACTTTTACCATCCGTCAGCAAAGTGCCGGGAGTAAATTGGTGAGCTTTGATTATCTTTTCCGTCTCAAATATCTTCATAACCACCACCTCACCGTCAGGCTGAACCAACTCCGACCATGCAGCAGGATAAGGAGACAAACCACGTATAAAGTCATAAATACGTTTCACCGGCTGGTTCCAGTCAATGCAGCAAGTTTCTTTAAAAATCTTCGGCGCAGGACGCAATTCACCAACGACAACCATTTCTTCCTGCGGAATAGGTTTCACCGCATCACTCAAGATGGCATCCACAGTTTCGGTCACCAGCTTTCCACCAAGCATCATCAGCTTATCGTGCACTATGCCCACATTGTCTGTATCGGCAATAGGAATCCGCACCTGCTGGATAACTTCGCCTGTATCAATCTCATGGCGCAGAAAGAAAGTCGTGATACCCGTTTCCGTATCACCATTGATAACTGCCCAGTTGATGGGTGCAGCACCCCTGTATTGAGGCAAAAGGGAAGCATGAAGATTGAATGTTCCCAAACGTGGCATATTCCATACCACCTCGGGCAACATGCGAAAAGCAACCACTATCTGTAAGTCAGCTTTCCAGTCGCGCAAAGCCTGAACAAAAGCCTCATCTTTCAGCTTCTCCGGCTGCAACAAGGGAAGATTCTGTTCAAGTGCATACTGTTTCACAGGAGAGAACTGGAGCTTATGTCCCCGTCCTGCCGGTTTATCAGGCATGGTGATAACACCCACTACATTATATCCACCCTCTACCAAACAACGCAAAGCCTCCACTGCAAAGTCGGGAGTACCCATATAAACTATCCGCAAATCTTCTTTCTTCATCATTTCATTCACAATTTACAATGTACTTAGTCTTCTGAAAAATGTACCAACACCTGACGGTAAGAATTGAATATCTTCGATTTGGAAACAAATCCCAGATAATGTCCTTCTTCATCCACCACAGGAAGATTCCACGCTTGCGTATCATCAAAGGTACGCATTACCTGTTCCATACTGTCCGTATCATACAGGCGAGCCGGAATGGCCGTCATCAACTTGCCCACCGTGAAACGATGATACAACTCCTGGCGGAACATAATGTTCCGGATATCATCCAGAATCACAATGCCAATCAAGATTCCGGTCTTATCCGTCACGGGGAATATATTGCGGCGGGAAGCAGAAATAGCCTTTACCAACTCACCCAAGTCCATTTCCGGATGAACGACTACGAAATCCTTTTCCACCACATTTTCCACTTTCATCAGTGTCAGTACCGCTTTATCCTTATGATGTGTCAGCAACTCACCTTTCTTCGCCAAACGCATGGAATAGATACTATGAGGCTCAAAAACAATAATCGTCAGATAAGAACTGGCGGCCACAATCATCAACGGCAGGAAAAGGTCATATCCCCCGGTCAGCTCGGCTATGAGAAAGACTCCCGTCAACGGGGCATGCATGACGCCACTCATTACGCCCGCCATCCCCATCAGGGCGAAGTTCTTTTCGGGCAAATAATAAGAGAAATCGAATTTATTGCTGAAAAAAGCAAAGACGAAACCGGCAATACATCCCAGATACAGAGAGGGTGCAAAGATACCGCCACAACCGCCACCGCCATTCGTAGCACTGGATGCAAAGACCTTGAAAAGGATAATCAGCATCAGATAGAGCAACAGCAAGTTACCATGCCCATAGAAGAATGAATTGTTCATCACCGTATCCCAATCGGCATTGGAAGTACCGTTCAACAATAACTCGATGGTATCGTAACCTTCACCGTAGAGCGGAGGAAAGAGGAAAATCAATATACTCAACATAACTCCTCCCAAAGCCAATTTCTGATAAGGGCCTTTCAACTTACCGAACACCCCTTCTACCGAATTCATGGCACGGGTAAAGTAAAGTGAAACCAAACCGCAGAAGATCCCCAACATGATAACGTAAGGAATACGTTCCATTTCGAATGCCTGGTCGAGATGGAATTTGAACATAGCTTCCGTACCGGTAGTGATATAAGACACGGTAGCGGCAGTCACCGCAGAAATCAATAACGGGAGTAAAGAAGTCATAGTCAGGTCTATCATCAGCACTTCCAACGTGAATACCAATCCGGCAATAGGCGCCTTGAAGATACCGGCAATAGCACCGGCAGCACCACAGCCTACCAGCAGCATCAGCGTACGATGTTCCATCTTGAAGACACTTCCCAAGTTGGAACCGATAGCCGATCCCGTCAGCACAATAGGCGCCTCCGCTCCTACCGAACCACCGAAACCGATGGTTATGGAGCTGGCAATCACAGACGACCACGTATTATGCCGCTTGATCCGTCCCTGCCTCCGGGAAATCGCATAAAGGATTTTGGTTACTCCGTGACTGATATCGTCCTTCACCACATAGCGCACGAACAATCCTGCCAGAAAAATACCTACCACCGGATAAACCAGATAAAGGTAGTTAGCTTCCGTCGTATTGAAATTATTCGTCAGAAAATTCTGTATCCAATGTATCAGCATCTTCAGTATCAAGGCGGTAATTGCCGTAAAGATACCTACCAGAAAGCTGAGTATCAGAATAAATTGCTTTTCCTTAATATTTTTCTCGCGCCATAATAGGAAACGCTGAAACAAACTTCTCTTCTCTTTTTCCATTATACCTATTTATATACCCTTATCCTGACAAACCGGACGAAGGCAGCTGCCTGAAGCAGCATCATTTATTCGCGTATGATTTTTATAACGCCTCCCTTATCCAGCTTGATGATACTGGATGGTTTCGGATGTCCTGCTTCATCCTGGCGATACCCCACTACATAGTCTACCAAAGACTTAAGTTCTTCTGTGATTTCACTGAAATTTGCCGGTGAAGGTTGTCCGCTGACATTAGCGGATGTAGAAACAATTGCCTTGCGGAATTGTTGGCAAAGACGTTTCGAGAACTCCTCATTCGTCACCCGGATACCCACGCTGCCGTCTTCGGCGAGCAAGTTGGGAGCCAGATTGCGTGCACCGGAATAGATGATGGTCAGCGGTTTGTCTGCGACCTCAATCAAATCCCAGGCCACTTCCGGCACATCCTGCACATAGAAGTCCACCTTTACGGCAGAATCGACCAATACCAGCATCGCCTTGCTGTCCGAGCGCTGCTTAATCTCATACACGCGCCGCACAGCTTCCTCGTTAGTGGCGTCACAACCAATGCCCCAAATGGTGTCGGTGGGGTACAGAATGACTCCGCCTTCGTTCATCACCTGACAGGCTTTTTTAATATCTTCTATCATTTCTTGGTGTATAAATACAGTGATTAACACGCAAAAGTACTATTTTTGCACGGATTAATAGAAAAGTTTAAGAGAAAACAATGGAAGAAATTCAATTTAACCACACCCTGCCCATACAACTACGATTTAATGATGTCGATAAGTTCGGCCACGTGAACAATACGGTTTACTTCTCTTTCTATGATTTGGGAAAAACCGAGTACTTTGCTTCTGTGTGTCCGGATGTCGATTGGGAAAGAGACGGTATCGTCGTTGTACACATCGAAGCGAACTTCCTTGCACAGATTTACGGTTCGGACCACATTGCCGTACAAACTGCCGTTACGGAAATCGGAACTAAAAGTTTTCACCTCGCCCAGCGGGTGATCGACACGGAAACAAAGGAAGTCAAATGCGTTTGCACCTCCATCATGGTTGCTTTCAATCTTGAAAAACATGAATCCAAGCCACTGGAAGAGGAATGGATTCAGGCAATCTGTAAATATGAAGGGAGAGATTTGAGAAAGAAGAAATAAGGGATTTCCTCATCACTTCACCCGGTGAATCTTCCGGTATTCAGCGGGTGAACATTCTTTCCACAACTTAAACTGACGAGACAGGTTCTTATAATCGGATAACCCCACTGACATAGCAATATCTGCAATAGGTTCGTTACCCTCCAACAATAATTGGGAAAAACGCTCCATGCGTAAATTAAAAATATACTGGTAGATAGAACTTCCGGTGACTTGCTTGAAGTGTATCTCCAGCAATCTTCTGGACAAGGGAACTTGGCGCACAATATCTTCTACCGTAAGCTTGGTAGCCAGATTCTGATGTATATATTTCAGAGCAATCAGGATATAGGGATCACCGGTAGAATAAATATCAGTCGAGAGCCGGTTCACTATGCTTGTAGGATGTATAACCACATCTTCGCAAGAAGCTTCTTTATCCCGTATCAACCTTTCTATCAATTCGGCAGCTTCATATCCTCCTTTCGCTATATTCAGGTTCACACTGGACAAAGGAGGATCGGACAAGCTACAGATAATCTCATCATTATCCACCCCCAAAACCGCTATTTCTTCAGGAATCTTGATGCCCAGCACCCTGCAAACTTCCATAATCTTATTTCCTTGTGTATCATCGCAGGCCATCAATGCCAGCGGATGCGGCAAAGACTTAATCCAGCTTGCTAACGGTTCGGATTCATAATACCACAAGTTTTCCAAAGGTTGTTTCTGGTATTCAAAGAAATTATCCCCAAACCCCTTCTCTGTGATTCTATCCCGAAACCCCAGACAACGTTCTTCTGACCAGACCACATTCTCATAGCCATAAAACGCAAAATTACGAAACCCTTTTTGCAGAAAAAAATCAGCAGCCATCCGCCCGGTCAACTTATATTCGCTTGTAATATTGGGAATAGTCGAAAAGCGAGACTTGAAATCCTGAGCCAATGCGATGATTCCATTCTCCCGGAATAACTCCACATCATCGCTATCATCAAACTGGGCAATAATAGCATCTGCCTGCCACTTTTTGGCCCATTTCAACACTCCGGGAATGCCATGAGCCTGTTTATAAGAAGGGGGCATCCGGCATACCACCCAAGGTTCGCGCTCCTTGGAGTATTCCAGAATCCCCCTTAATAAATTGTGGGCAAAAGCTTCGGTAAAATCTGTCAAAAGAATTAATCTAATCATAGTGCCCGCAAGTTACTCACTTATTTCGTGTTCCCCAAAGAGAGTTCCATCTTTTTCTCCGGTACATTCCAGCCGGAAATTGTCAAAGTCACAGACTTTGCCTGAGCTACTGATTGTGGCACAACACATTTCAAAGTCCGTTTTCCCCCGGGGATTACAGATAAATAATTATCCTCCCAGAATACCGGATAAAGCAGTTCTCCCTTTTCATTTTTCAGTGAAAGACGAATAAAGAATGCTAATGCCGTCGAAGCATTTTCAAGTGTGACTTCAACTATCGCATTATCTTTCTCTTGCCTGACTATGGCATTCATATCACAGTTTGCCCGGGGCATAGTTGCCAGTCCGGTAAAATCGGCTGACTTCTTAACCGGAGTCCGTATCCAATCTGTATTTACCCAATCATTCACATCCTGCGTGGCCGAAAGACAATAGAAGTTATCAATCATGAGATCACCCTCTTTATCATTCAATTGCAAATATAAAAAAGCATTGTCTTTTACTACCGGAACGTCAAAAGCCTTCACCACCGTATAAGGAGCAACCTCCAAGTCTGTGGCTTGCTGCGCCGATATTTTACCATCAAGACCGTACAAAGACATCATTCCCCGCATCCGGACCGTTTCCGCACCTTCATTTACTGCATAAACTACATTCCGACCATAATGATATATCAATTGTTGCGGAGTATTGGATTTCTTCACAGAATAATATGCAGCAGTCGGAATCAGATAATGATCGTATAACTGCCAGTACAAGGAAGGCCAAGCAGAATTAAGCATCCATTGCACAATGCCCGTGGCACGGGGAATATTTACACGAAATGCCTCGAACATAGTACGTGTACCTTCATAGTTCAGCCAATCTGCTTTCAGAAGAAAATCATTCAGATCTTTAGCCTCACCATAGCGGGCAGTAATACTCTCTTTCAGAACTTCCAGAGAATTCATGGCCGCATCGGAAACCGTGCAATGATAATCCCACTCTTTACCCGCCGGCCAAAGTTTATCAGACGGAATCATCCTGCGTAGTGACTCTATTACGGGCAATTGTGCCCCGATTCCTGTTTCTGTATTAAATCCGAACGCCCCACCCGGCGCTTCTTCCGAATACCAATAGCCGGGAGCAACATAATCATACGGACCCGCCATTTTCATGCCGGTAGCTCCCGTCACTTCACTGGTCAGCTCTTTAGCCGCTCCTATGTAAGGACGATCATCTGTCTGAGACAGGTAAGCCTGGTAACGTTTCTCCAACTCGGGACGCGGAATCATATCACTGCCCACAAACCATGCAATAATAGACGGATGATTGCGTAACCAAAGTACCTGGTCATTCAGTGAACGGGCTATCAGATCCATGTCTGCCTCAGACTTGATTCCACCAAACTCATCACACGGAGAACCGAGATAATTATCCCATTCCCAATGACAGCTCCACCCTACCAACACCAATAAGCCATAGCGGTCACACAAATCATACACACTCTGAGAAGTTCCCCAAATATTCTCAAACCGGATAGAGTTCAGATTCATATCACGTACATACTGAACCTGTATCTCATTAGTGGCAGGCGTATCCCGCAGGAAAATATCATCCGTCCAACCGGCACTTCTCACCAACACTTTTTTGCCATTCAACAAAAATCCACGATATCCTTCTTCTGTAAAATAGTCCTTTATCTCACGCACACCGAAGTCTACGGTTTCCTTGTCTGACGTCTTACCATCTATCTCGAAAGCCAGATCCATACTGTACATTTCCGGATTACCCATATTATGACACCACCAAATGCGCGGATTCTTTAAATGTAATAAATCCGCTTCTTCCGAGGTTACTTTCACCCTTTTCGATTCTTTGGCAGCAAGTGATACCGGGATGCAGAACGTCTTTCCTTCCAGTGTTCCGGTCAGTTGTCCCGTCACGGTTTGATCAGATTCATTCGTCAACTGGGTTTCTACTGTCAACCAAGCCTCGTCCAACGTTTCCGTGTTTACTTTAGAGTGTACTACGGAATTTTCCATACTCACCTCATTGTTCATCAGTATACGTACTTCCCGAAAGATACCCATACTCTCATCTGCCGGACGCGGATTCCAATCCACAAAGCCTATATTCGGCTCTCCGGGTTGCGCTCTGAATACTTCCACAGCCAATATATTCTTCTCCTGAGCCACTTCCGTTATATCCAGTCTGTGACGACGGAAAGTTCCATACACAGAATCACGAGCAGCAATTTGCTTCCCGTTCAACCAGATATTAGCGGCATAACTGACACCATCGAACATCAGCGAAGCATGTTGTCCTTTCGCCAGACGCGGCAATTCAAATTCAGTCCGATACCACCATGTAGTATCAAAAAGAGATTTATCGATATTTTCATAGTTCATTCCTTCCAGTACATCCGTATAAATCCCATTCCGGATTAATGTACCCATCACTGTAGAAGGTACTATTGCATCATACCACTCATCTGTTTTCACCTGAGAGGAAGAAATTTCTTCGCCCGAAGAGGATATCTTAGCCGAAGACTGAACCTTCCATCCATCCGAAAGCAGTGAATCACCCGCAGACAAATCACTTTTTTCGCACGAAGACAGCGTCATTGCAAGACAACCGAACAAAGTCAACGATTTAATCAAATTACTTTTCATATACTCTTAACTCTAAATTATTTTTAACGACTTCCCACTAAAGCGGATGCACCCAACAGTGCCACATCTTCCACCTCAGTAACAAAAACCTTCACCCGCTTCACCGTTTCTGCATAAGGAAATGTCTGCATAGCCTTATACATGGCATGTTGATAGAAAGCAAATGCAGACGCTATACCTCCACCTATCACAATGGCTTCGGGATCGTACGTAAACAGTACAGCTTTCATCAATTCACCTATATGAGAACCAAACTCATCCCAGACTTCCAAAGATTTCGTATCTCCCGTTGCCGCCCTTTCCGCAGCTTCCTTACCAGTCAGATTATGATACCTGACAAAAAATCCGCTACTGCAATAATGTTCAAAATCATAGGAAAGATAGGGTAAGGATCCCACTTCTCCCGCACCGGTATTCTGCCCGCAATAGAGTTCGCCATTTATAATGATTCCCGTACCGATACCTGTGCCGATTGTCATTCCCACTAAATTCCGGTACCGCCTCCCTTCGCCGAAAAGTTTCACCCCCAGCGCAAAGCAATTAGAATCGTTATTGATATAAGCCGGAACCGAAAAACGTTCTTCCAGCAATCGCTTCAACGGAACCTCCTTCCAGGAAGGAATATTCGCTACATTATATACGACACCTTCCTCTGAGTCGACAACCGAAGGAACTCCCACACCTATGCCTTTCACTTCCGGACACATCATCAGGTTTATCAAACTCTCCAACCGGGCTAACACTTCCTCATACGTTGCTTTAGCGGGGCAAGATACAACTTCTTTTCTTACTAAAGAACCGTTTTCCACTAAACCAACGCGCATGTTGGTTCCTCCTAAATCTATACCTATTTTCATTTCCTATAATTTATATTCAAGAAAGCGGAAGCAGAGAACATCAAAGGGGGGAGTTCTCTACATTCCGTCTATCTTTTACGTGTTAAAGTTATTTCTTTCTAAAGCACCAGAATGTAGCATCGGTCCATGCTTCTGCATCCGAAGGATTCCAGCATAACACCATTGTATCATCCGTTAATTCCAGAATCTCAAAGGTAGTAATCGTATTGGATTCATCGTAAAAAGCATGTCCGCTCAATACCGAGACTCCCGTCAGTTTTAACTGACCGAGAGACCACTGTTCTCCATTGTCAGGATTGGTCTTGACCACTGACATATCAAAGGAAAATGTTCCTTTCTCCAGCACATTACCATCTGCATCTATCTTACTCAGATTCGGTCCGCCATTAAGGTCGAACATCAGCTCACAATCCAGGTCCTCCAACTCTTCGGCAGGCGTAACATCCCAACTCGGCTCAAACTCAGTCAGCCAGCCACCTGTACCATACACAGCATCATAGTCTTCCAGATTCCAGACCCATGCTTTCCCATTCGTTCCGGAACCGGCGAAGAAAGCCCATTCTTTGGCTACAGGATGGTCTATCTTAGTAATAGTAACCGTACGGGTGGTAGCTACCTGTCCACCATCACAGAAACCAATGAACTTAATTGTCTGTTCGCCTAGAAATGGCAACGCAGCCGTAACGGTTTGCTTGGTGGAAATGCCTGTAATATGATCCCAATAACTGCCTACACCGGGCGTATTATTCGTCATGACAATCTCATTGCCGCCTTCCGTAGTGGCGTGTACATCCAGCTTCAGTTCACTCTCACTGACCACACCACCCATTTCTTTATTGTCAACCACCGGATCACATGCTACCAGCAGCCATATCGATAAAATTCCTATCGCTATATTTTTCATATCCGAATATTTTAAAATCATTAATTCATATTACTCTCATTTCCCCAACCCGGATTTTGTTCCAATACTCCAGCCGACAAATCAATCTGCGTCTTAGGCAACGGCATCAATCCTTTTGTAGCCTGAAGGCGTTGTGCTATATCCCCCATATCCATGCGGGTTTCAACCATATTATCCAAAACTTTCACACCATTTTGCCGACTCAGAACTTCTCCGGCAATTCCCCAACGAAGCAAATCATAATAGCGTAAACCCTCGAAAGCAAGTTCCCAATGGCGTTCATTACGCAGAGCTTCATCCGAGTAAGCCACAGCTTCCAGTCCGGCTCTCGCACGTACTCGATTCATAGGAGCTGCATCACGTTTCAATTCGGCAGCCATCAACAAGACATCAGCAAAACGGATGATTACCAAATCCTGCGTATTATTCAACTGATAATCCGGATCAATCCCAGGATAGAGAATACGGCTATAGTTCACACTCTCTCCATCCTCGTTATAAGCATTGATAGCCATATACTTCTTCTGCCAATAACCGGTTTCGTTCATCTGCTTATCACATCCCCAGCCATAATCAGGCATTTCCTTCTCCACACTCATAATAGAAGCTTCACGGCGAATGTCCTTAGAAGGCCACGATTCCCACAGCTTTGAGTTCACTGTTCCTATCCCCCAGCCTATGCCGAAAGGAAAAATATCATCCAAGCTCGCCGGTTCGCGGGGAGACGAATACAGACAAACCTCATTATTATACCACGGATTATCCCAAGTAGCTTTCGCCGAATAACGAATAGCGAAAACTGTTTCTACATTGGCTCCATCTTCTCCTACCCAGTTCAAATCATTATCCTGAGCATATTTATAATCCTTTTTGGTATGAACATTACTGTAAGGCCACAAGTTCCTGAAATCACCAATCAGGTCATGCCCGCTGTTGTTTATGCAATCATCCAGATAAGTAATGATATCTGTCTTTGACAACGAACCATTATCCGGCAACGGTATACTTTCCTTTTGATAATAACCGGTATAAAACAAATAAACCCGTGCCAATAAAGCTTCTGCCGCCCATTTGGTAGCACGTCCCAACTCCGAACTATTGGCGGGACTATACTTGACGGAAGGCAACTTCTCAATAGCGGTTTTCAAATCAGATGCAATCTGCGCATACAGTTCTTCCGCCGATGCCCGTGGAATATTCGTCGGTTCAGAAGTTATAAGCAAAGGAACAGTACCGAACAGACGACATAAATCGAAATAAAAATAAGCACGCAGGAAGCAGGCCTGCCCTTCAATCTTGTCACGAACCTCCTGGCTCTCCCAACTGATACCGTCCAATGAACTCAACAACATATTACTGCGATAGATAGCACGGTAATCCTGTTTCCAAACATCAGCAAACATATTCTCATCAACTTTCTTCAACCTGTCTACTGCATGCATACGCCGGTCATCCGGTCCGCCGCCTCCAAAACGATCATCAGAAAGCAACTCAGCTGTCAGAAAGAAACTTTGTCCATCTTCTCCCGGAGTCATTTCACGGAGCAACGCATATACACCTGTCAGTGCAGTTTCCGCATCTCCAGAGTTTTTAGGAAAATTGGAGTTATCTTTCTTCGTCAGATTTTCACTATCCAAAAATCCTTCACAGCCCGCAAAGAAAAGGGCTACTATCGAAAATATCCATATTTTTTTCATACTACTTCTCCTTTAAAATTTAATATTCACACCTACCATATAGGTTCTCGGGCTGGGATAGAAACCCAAATCAATGCCGGACACCCAATCCTGATAGCCACCATAGCCCACTTCCGGATCCATTCCCGAGTAGCCGGTTATGGTGAACAGATTCTGTGCCGCCACATACAAACGGAGTTGCTTCAACGGCAGATTCTTAAATAATTTCTTGAAGTCATAACCTATTGTCAGGTTCTGCATACGAAGATAATCCCCATCTTCCATATAAAGATCCGAAACGTACTGCCAGTTGGAGTGAGTACCTGATGTCAGGCGGGGCAGTCTGTCTGACGTACCTTCACCATGCCAACGACCGAAGATATCGGACGTATAGTTTTGACGGGTATAGTCCACATACGAGCGATAGGACTTCATGATCTGATTACCGAAAGCACCATTCATAGTCATACTGATATCGAATCCCTTATAGGATGCACTCAAACTCAATCCCAGATTATAATCGGGATTAGGATCGCCTATCATACCCTGGTCGCCATCATCGATAACCCCGTTATGGTCACGGTCCACCCAGATTACATCACCCGGTTTTGTGCCGTCCAGTTTGGCGCCTTTATAATTGGCAATCTGTTCTTCGGACTGAAAGATTCCCGCTGTAGAATAGCCATAGAAATATCCGATGGGATAGCCTACTTGCGCACGATACATTTCCGTAGTCTGATTACTTAATACATCCGGATCGCCATGAATAATGCCCTCTGCATTGGCTATACGGGTCACCTTATTCTTATTATGTGCCAGGTTAAGGGTAGCGCTGTATTCAAAATCAGAGATATGGTCGTTCCAGTTCAATGATATTTCATAGCCTTGATTGCGCACATCACCGCCATTCACAAACGGAGCACCCGTCCCGAATGAGTCCAACATCGGCGCAACAAGCAGCCAGTCCTTCGTATCTTTAATATAATAGTCGAAGTTTACCCCCAAACGATTGTTCAGGAAACGTGCATCCAAACCAAAATCCAACTGTTCGGAAGTTTCCCAGGTCACATCCGGATTTGCCAGAATATCAGGATAACCTCCGGATGTCAGCACCGTCTTATCCGGTCCGAACGTATAATCAGCCCCGCCAAATGCAATGGTTGAAAGGTACTGGAAGCCATCAATATCCTGATTACCATTCTGTCCCCAACTGGCGCGTATCTTCAGAAAATCCATCCAGGATTTAGTGGACTCCATGAAAGCTTCCTCCGAAATGGCCCAGCCGGCCGATACGGATGGGAAATATCCCCAACGATGCCCGCGTGCGAATTTAGAAGAACCGTCGATACGTAACACCGCGGTAGCCATATATTTGTTGGCATAATCATAATTCACCCTGCCAAAGAAAGAAGCCAGCGACTCTTTACCCCAGGGATAACCATGAAGACTGGTACGGTTGGTTATGGTTGGAGTGTTGCTCAGATAGGCATGTTTGAAATCATCGAAAATAGAATTTATATTACTTCCGCCTATCGTATCTCCCAATCCATGCTTTTCAATGGACTGGCCTAATAATACACCGAAACTATGATTGTTCAGTTTAAAATCATAAGTCACCGTATTCTCCCACATAATATTGCCACCCATAGACATTTCCTGAGTCACACTATTGTTATCACTAAAGGTGTTGCTTGCCAATTTATAAACCGGAGTAAAACTACGGCTATTATCCGCATAAAACGAATAACCGAAATTTGACTTCAGTTTCAGTCCGGTCACCGGTTGAATTGTAAGAAAGATATTCCCCTGCAACGCATGCGATTTAGCAATATTCTGTCCATTTGCATAATACATTTGTCCGATAGGATTGGCCTCACGTATTTCCCAGGGAATGGCATAATGAAAATTACCGTTTTCGTCTTTATTGGGCAAGAAAGGATTTGCATGCAACATATTGCGGATATCATTACTCCAAGTATCACCGATAGCGATACCGTTCCTCTCTGAATAAGAATAAGTCAGGTTCTCACCTACTTTGATGATATCCAGTTTGCCCTTACGATACAAAGTATGTTCCGAATTGACACGCGCAGTGTAGCGGATATATTTAGGCTGTGCCGGAGATCCGATAATACCTTCCTGATTGGTATATGCCAAGCCGATAGAGTAAACGGACTGTTCTGTACCTCCCGTGACATTCAAAGCGTGATTTTGTATCGGAGCATTCTTATTACGTGATTCATCCAGCCAGTTCGTCCCCTTCCATGTACCGTTCTTCACTGCTTCCCAGTCAGGAACCAACGAAGCATAGTCGTAATCGGGCAAACCATCCATCATGCGTGCCTCGCTCATAATCATGGCAAATTCTTGTGCATTCAGCACATCAGGCATACGATACACGTTCTGCACGCCGTAGTATCCGTCATACGAAATCTCTGGTTTGCCAATGCGTCCTTGCTTTGTAGTCACCAGGATTACACCATTGGCAGCACGCGAACCATAAATAGCCGCTGAGGCAGCATCTTTCAGTACATCGAGAGATTCAATATCGGCAGGATTCAGATTATTGATATCTCCGCCCGGCATACCATCTATAATATAAAGAGGTGAAGCCGATCCAGTGGTTCCCAAACCACGAATGGTAACTTTGAAACCTTCTCCCGGCATACCCGAACTTTGTGTGATATTCACACCGGGTGTTTGGCTTTGAAGGGCTCCCAGAGCATTCACTGTGTTCAGCTTGGCTATATTGTCGCCTTTCACCTGAACAGTGGCTCCGGTGACTAATTTCTTTTTCTGCACTCCGTAGCCCACAACCACCACTTCATCCAGCATCTCACTGTCTTCCTCCAAGGCTATTTTCAAGGGAGCCATAGCAGAGCTTACTTTAACTGATTGCCCCAGATAGCCTACATAAGTAACAGAAATTTCACATGGTAGAGAAACAGACAAAGTAAAATTTCCGTCTACATCCGTAACTACTCCATTAGTTGTCCCCTTTTGAAGGACATTTACACCGATCAGCGGTTCACCGTCTTTGGCAGCAACCACCGTACCTGAGATTTTGTAATTTGTTTGTGCCACTACGCCCATACAAACCCAAAGCAACAAAAAACATACAGATAAAAAGGGTATCCGGACGGATACAGTTCTCTGCAAATCAGATTGGTTCTTTTTCCATTGCATAAGATACAAATTTAGTGATTCATAATATTATTCCGGGTGGTTAATCCGGAGACTTATATAAGTCTGATGTCTTTTACATTGACAAATGTAGGCAAGTCTTCACTTTTTTTGTACTCCTTTTACGTAGGAAAGTCTTCATTTTGCGTAAACCTGACTTTCACTGATTTCTATTTATTTTTTCTCTTTAGTCCAATTTATCCATCAAGGGAATGCTTGCAAGATTCTGTAAAGGTTTTAAAACCCTATCTATTCAAAGTGATAGTAACCAGACATATTATATCACATAATGCTCATGTTTTCTGATTATCAGTAACAGGCACTTCAAGCCAAAAAGCACTTCCGGAAGATTAAAACCTTTGTTTATAAGAAACAGACCATCTGTTTGCACGTAACAGATGGTCTGTTTTATGTAAACGCATGGTCTTTTTAGTCCAAACAAACCATCTTTTCTACGAAAACAAGCAATCTTTTACTTGCCAAGGCTACACCCTTTGCACCATAAGGCTATACCTTTTGTCCCAAAGGGTAATACCATCGACAAAAAAGGGTGTAGCCTCTCCGAAAAGCAGACGATATTTTTCTATCCCGAAGGAAACGGCGTACCGAGGCAAACAATCGTTTTTCAAGAAAACTCCTTAATATTCCGCCAATAAGGTTTCAACAAAGCAAGAAGACCTATCTAAAGTCCTATTTCCCCTCCATTCAGTATCAGTTCGCATTTTTCAAACAGAAAATCCCTGCGTTCTTTCGCACCGCCTCCTCCTTCCCGTCAAAAGAAAGAAACGTGAGACATCGGGAATAACATTTTGTCATTTTGATAATCACTTAGTCTCCGATATATATTTGATGAACGTATGCAGGACAATGTGCCTCTTTTTTTATACTTTTGTCCCCATCATGGAACAGCAACAATCATCTTTCAAAGAAAAAGAGCGCACCGGTCTGCGCGAACCGCGGCGCTTCAAAGTGATAATCTACAACGACGACTTCACTACAATGGAATTTGTCGTGAAGATACTTACTACCGTGTTTTACAAATCACCGGCAGAAGCAGAAGCGCTGATGATGCAGGTACACAAGAGCCAATCGGCAGTGGTAGGCATCTATACATACGACATTGCACAATCGAAGGTGCAAAAAGCCACCCGCATGGCACGCAGCGAAGGTTTTCCGCTCCGGCTCACCGTCGCACCGGAGGAAGAATAAAAAAAACAGAAAAAGATATGGACATACAAAATACAGAACATGTGAGCAGTGCTTTTTCCTCTGCACAAAGAAAAGCGCTGTCCTACCGGCACGAATTCATCATGCCCGAACATTTGCTGAGTGCATTTCTGGAACAGCCTCCTTTTTTAAATGCCCTGCAAGAATTCTTCTGTGACGTTGAGGAACTTTCCCTCTCGTTAGAGAATTACTTCACGGAAGAGTTAGAGAGCATCCCCGAAGGTGTGGACTACGAATTGGAAGTTTCAGCACAACTGAACGAACTCATACAACACGCCTATCTGATGGTGAACTATTCGAGTGCCGAGGAACTGAATGTCCCGCATTTGGTACAAGGAATGCTTCAGTTGCAGGAATCCTGGGCAGCCCATTTCCTGAAAGAGACTCTCGGAGAAGACTTACCGGAATTTCTCAGTTCGCTTATTTCACAATACGAAGAAGCGGAAGAAATGGACTATGAACAAACCGCCACGCAGGAGAAGAGCGAGCCCTGGCGAAATTACGTAACTTGCCTGAACGATTGTCTGGAAACACACAATCCACTTATCGGACGCGAAGCCGAACTGGAACGGACCATTCAGGTACTCTGCCGCAAAGAGAAGAACAACCCGCTGCATGTGGGCGAACCGGGTGTCGGCAAGACCGCCCTCGCCTACGGACTGGCCGCACGCATCGAAGCAGGCGACGTTCCCGAACGACTCTCGGGTTGCCGCATCTACGAACTGGATTTAGGAACCCTACTGGCCGGTACACAATACCGGGGTGATTTCGAAAAACGCCTGAAGACCATCATGGAAGGTGTGCGAAGCGAAGGCCACGCCATTATCTACATAGACGAAATACACAATCTGATAGGTGCCGGACGTACCGGAGACGGTTCTATGGACGCTTCCAATATGCTGAAACCTTATCTGGAAAGAGGAGACATCCGCTTCATCGGTTCCACCACCTACGAAGAATACAATCGTTACTTTGCCCGCAGCAGAGGATTGGTACGCCGTTTCCAGCAAATAGACATACTCGAACCGAGTATTGAAGAAACCATCCACATCGTAGAGGGTCTGAAAGCAAAATATGAAGCATTCCACGGTGTGACCTATCAACCCGACGTCATCCCTTATGCAGTAAAAGCAAGTGCCCGCTATATCAACGACCGCTTCCTGCCCGACAAAGCCATCGACCTGGTGGATGAAGCGGGAGCCTGGCGCGAAATCCATCCCACCTCTTCCGAAGAGCAAACCGTGGACAAAACTTTGATAACCGATGTACTGGCCCGCGTCTGCAAAGTAGATGCACTTGCCATGAAAGAAGAAGATACCGCTTCGTTCGAAACCTTGTATGCACGTATCAGCAGCAAAATTTACGGGCAGGAAGAAGCCGTCCGACAAGTAGTGGAAGCCGTACAGATGTCGAAAGCCGGATTACTGGATGAAAACAAGCCGTTGGCAAGCCTCCTCTTTGTAGGGCCTACCGGGGTAGGAAAAACCGAAGTTGCCAAAGTGCTGGCCGCCGAACTGGGCATCGCCCTGCAACGTTTCGACATGAGCGAATACACCGAAAAGCATACCGTAGCCAAGTTGATCGGTTCACCTGCCGGTTACGTAGGTTATGAAGACGGCGGATTACTGACCGATGCTATACGCAAGACTCCCCATTGTGTCCTGTTACTGGACGAGATAGAGAAAGCCCATCCCGATGTGTTCAACATCCTGCTGCAAGTGATGGACTACGCCGTGCTGACCGACAATAAGGGACGGAAAGCCGACTGTCGCCACGTGGTGCTTATCATGACCTCAAATGCCGGTGCCCAATATGCCCGTCAGGCATCCATCGGATTCAGCAGCCAGATTACAGCCGGAGAAGCCATGCTGAAACAGGTAAAGAAAACTTTCAAGCCGGAGTTCATCAACCGTTTGTCGGCTACAGTCGTCTTCCACGATATGAGCCGTGAAATGGCCTCGCTCATACTCGACAAGAAACTCGGAGAACTGAGCAACAAGCTCGCGGCACGCCAGGTAGAAATGGAATTAAGTCCCGAAGCCCGAGACTGGTTACTGCAACGGGGATTCCTGCCGGAATACGGTGCACGCGAAATGGACCGTGTAATAGCCTCACACCTGAAGCCGCTACTGATGCGCGAAATTCTGTTCGGAAACTTGAAATCCGGCGGAAAAGCCTGCGTACAAGTAGAGAAGGAAAGTTCAAAACTACAAATCTTAACGAAATAACAACATGTTTTTCCAGCTGACTGACGAAATTGCATTTCCCGACCCGCACTATGGTGAGCCCGACGGATTCCTGGCAGTAGGCGGCGACCTCTCCATCGACCGCCTTATCCTTGCCTACTCCAACGGGATATTCCCCTGGTACGCTTTCCGTGAGGGCGTGATACAATGGTGGTGCCCGATGGAGCGTTTCGTCATTTTCCCGGATGAAATCCACATCTCCCACTCCATGCGCACATTTATCAGAAAAGGGGAATACGACCTCAGCGTCAACCAGGCTTTCCACGAAGTAATCCGCGCTTGTGGTGAGCAAAGAATGAATATGGAAGGTGCCTGGCTTGGTGAAGACATGATAGCTGCCTATACACGGCTGCACGAACAGAATTTTGCCGCAAGCGTAGAAGTATGGGAAGGTGAACGCCTGGTGGGAGGATTATACGGAGTAACCTTAGGAAGATGTTTCTTCGGTGAGAGCATGTTCTCACTGGTTCCCAACGCATCCAAATTAGCCCTTATTTACCTGGCGCAAGTCTTCCGCGAAAATGGAGGGGAACTGATCGATTGCCAGTTCGAGACGCCACATCTGAAATCAATGGGCGGAAGATATATCAGCTACGAAGAGTACATGGAATACTTACGGAAGGATTAAACCAGCGTAAACTGTAAATGGTCATCCGTACTCCGGCTCTCATCGAAAGCAAACCCTTCCCACGTAAAAGCTCTCAGATCTTCGGGACGCTCTATGCGGTTCCTGATGATGAAACGCGTCATTTCACCGCGGCACATCTTGGCATAGATGACAATCGTCTTCAACTGTCCGCCTTTCCGGACCTGAAAGTCGAGTGTAATGACACGTACTTCTTCCTCTACCCGCTTCCAGTCGAACAGGTCTTTCATCTCACCGCTGGCAAGATTCACAAGTACGCCGCCCTGTTGCTTGATATCAGCTATAAACCGTTCTGTCAGTAACGGTTTCCAATAATCAAACATCGTTACTCCTCCCCTCTCCGGCAGGCGTACATCCCCTTCCAGCCGGTAAGGCTTTATCCCATCCAGCGGGCGAAGCAGTCCGTAGAGAAAAGAGGTGATGCGCAGATGATTTTGCGCATAATGGAAGTCATCTGCTGAAAAATCTTTCGGCAATATACGCTTGAAGACGGCACCGGTATATGCGCAAACAGCAGGCATCGCCCGATTGGCTTCTGAAAAGAAATCCTGATAACGTAAGTAGTTCTCAGCGGCAATCTTAGAGTTCACCCGCAGCAAACGTTCCAATTCTGCGGCAGAGAACTGCCCCATATCCAACGCATTCTGCACTGCTTCCGCCTGAAAATGAGGAACTGTCATTTCAGGCACTTTCACCGTTGTACGTGCCGCCATCGTTTTGGCACAAGAGATGAATGTCAACATACCACGTCATTTTAAAGTTTTCGGGAAACAAAGATAAATATAAATAGGTAATTTCTGATATCCGCCGCCATTTCAAAAAGTTTTTCTATAGAATTCACCTCCGTTTCAAGAGTTTTTCATACCTTTACAGCTTGTTGGAGAGTACGGACTTTTTCGAACGAAAAGAAATCTATTCCAACCCTGAGACAAGAAAAAGAAAAAACAATATATAAAATGACCCACAAATGGAATTATCAACCCATTACACCCGAACAGGCAGAGACAAGCCAAAAACTGGCCCAGGAATTAGGGATTAGCCCGATTCTTGGCGGATTATTGGTGAAGCGGGGAATAACGAAGGCACAGGATGCCAAGAAGTTTTTCCGCCCGCAATTGCCCGACTTGCACGACCCATTTCTGATGAAAGACATGGACTTGGCCGTGGAACGCCTTAATAAGGCAATGGGAAAGAAAGAGCGTATTCTGATTTACGGAGATTATGATGTAGATGGCACTACCGCGGTATCCCTGGTCTACAAGTTCATTCAACAGTTCTATTCGAACATTGACTATTACATCCCCGACCGCTACAATGAAGGTTACGGGGTGTCTACTAAAGGAGTAGACTATGCCGCTGAAAGTGGTGTAGGGCTGATTATCGTACTGGACTGCGGCATCAAAGCCGTAGAGGAAATAACGTATGCCAAAGAAAAAGGTATCGATTTCATCATTTGCGACCATCATGTACCCGATGATGTACTGCCTCCGGCCGCCGCTATACTAAATGCCAAACGTCTGGACAATACGTATCCTTACGAGCACCTTTCCGGTTGCGGCGTAGGATTTAAGTTTATGCAGGCATTCGCCATCAGCAACGGTATCGAATTCCACCACCTTATCCCGCTGCTCGACCTGGTTGCCGTGAGCATCGCCTCGGACATCGTTCCCATCATGGGCGAGAACCGGATACTTGCTTTCCACGGTTTGAAACAATTGAACAGCAATCCCAGTGTAGGCCTGAAAGCGATTATCGACGTATGCGGACTCACTGAGAAGGATATTACCGTCAGCGATATCGTGTTCAAGATAGGACCGCGTATCAATGCCTCCGGCCGCATCCAGAACGGAAAAGAAGCCGTTGACCTACTGACCGAAAAGGACTTCTCCATAGCTTTGGAAAAGGCCAACCAAATCAACCAATACAACGAAACCCGTAAGGACCTTGACAAGAGCATGACCGAAGAAGCCAACAATATTGTGGCCGAACTGGACGGACTTGCCGACCGCCGCTCTATCGTGCTGTACAACGAAGATTGGCATAAAGGGGTTATCGGTATCGTCGCTTCCCGTCTGACGGAAATTTATTACCGCCCCGCCGTAGTACTGACACGCACGGATGACATGGCAACCGGCTCTGCCCGTTCCGTATCCGGTTTTGACGTGTACAAAGCCATTGAGTATTGCCGCGACCTGCTGGAAAACTTTGGCGGACATACATACGCCGCCGGACTGTCCATGAAAGTGGAAAACGTCAATGCCTTTACCGAACGTTTTGAAGAGTTCGTTTCACAGAATATTCTCCCCGAACAGACCAGTGCCCTCATCAATATCGATGCGGAGATAGACTTCAGGGACATCAGCCCGAAATTCTTCAGCGATCTGAAGAAATTCAACCCTTATGGTCCGGACAATCCGAAACCGGTGTTCTGCACGCACAATGTGTATGATTACGGTACAAGTAAGGTAGTGGGGCGCGACCAGGAACATATCAAACTGGAACTGGTGGATAATAAATCCAATAATGTAATGAACGGAATTGCCTTCGGACAGAGCTCACACGTGCGTTTCATCAAAACCAAACGTTCGTTTGACATCTGCTACACCATCGAAGAAAATACTCATAAACGCGGGGAAGTCCAATTGCAGATAGAGGATATTAAACCTAATTAAATGAAGAATGAGAAATGAAGAATGAAGAATTACCATGCGGCACAATTGCGCAGCCAATTCTTCATTCTTCATTTCTCATTCTTCATTCTTCATTTCTATGTACAAGGAAATCTTAAAACAATATTGGGGATATGATAACTTCCGTGGCATACAGGAAGATATCATCAACAGTATTGGCGAGGGCAAAGACACATTGGGGCTGATGCCTACGGGTGGTGGCAAGTCCATCACATTTCAAGTACCTGCACTCGCCAAAGAAGGACTTTGTCTGGTTGTCACCCCTTTGATTTCCCTGATGAAAGACCAGGTGCAGAACCTGAGGAAACGAGGTATAAAAGCACTTTCCATCTATTCCGGAATGTCCCGGCAGGAGATTGTCACCACTCTGGAGAACTGCATCTTCGGCAACTATAAATTCCTGTATATATCTCCCGAACGGCTGGATACTGAAATTTTCCGAACCAAATTACGGAAAATGAATATCAGCATGATTACCGTAGACGAAAGCCACTGTATCTCGCAATGGGGATACGACTTCCGTCCTGCCTATCTGAAAATTGCCGAAATACGCGATTTACTGCCGGGTGTCCCTGTGCTGGCACTCACCGCAACCGCCACACCGGAAGTAGTGAAAGACATTCAGAAACGCCTGTGTTTCAGGAAAGAGAATGTTTTCCGCATGAGTTTCGAGCGCAAGAACCTCGCTTATATAGTCCGTAAGACGGAAAACAAAACCGGAGAATTGCTGCATATCCTGCGCCGTATGCCCGGCAGTGCCATTGTCTATGTACGCAACCGCCGCCGGACCAAAGAAATCACCGAACTCTTAATCCATGAAGACATCACCGCCGACTTTTACCATGCCGGTCTGGATGATGCCACCAAAGACGTACGTCAGCATCGCTGGCAAACGGGTGAAAACCGGGTAATGGTTGCCACCAACGCGTTCGGCATGGGAATTGACAAACCGGATGTGCGTATCGTTATCCACCTCGACCTGCCCGACTCCATCGAAGCCTATTTTCAGGAAGCAGGGCGCGCCGGACGTGACGGTAACAAGGCATACGCCGTTATCCTGTATGCAAAATCAGATAAGATTACTCTCCATAAACGTATTCCGGATACTTTCCCGGAGAAAGACTACATCAAGCAGGTATATGAGCATCTGCAATACTACTATCAGATGGCTATGGGGGATGGTATGGGATGTGTCAGAGAGTTCAGTCTGGAAGATTTCTGCCGGAAGTTCAAGTACTTCCCCGTGCCTGCCGACAGCGCATTGAAGATTCTGACGCAAGCAGGATATCTGGAATATACTGATGAACAGGACAATGCCTCCCGCCTCTATTTCACCGTTCGCCGTGACGAACTATATAAGTTACGGGAATTAGGAGAGGATATGGATAGGCTTATCCAAGTTGTATTGCGCTCCTATACCGGTGTATTTACCGATTACATCTTTATCAACGAAGATACGCTCGCTGTACGTAGCGGACTGACCCGGCAACGGGTATACGATATGCTGATGCGCTTGTCTAAGATGCACATCATCCACTACATTCCCCATAAAAAGACACCTTATATTATATATACACGTGAGCGCATAGACATTCAGCAACTGCAAATATCACGTATGGTATACGAAGATCGCAAAGAGCGATACGAAGCCCGGATCGGAGCAATGGTGGATTATGTGACAACCGACACGGTTTGCCGCAGCCGCATGCTATTACGATATTTCGGCGAGAAGAACGAACATAATTGCGGAATATGCGATATCTGCCTCAGCCACCGGGCGGAAGAAGTGCCACAAGAAATATCAAGAGAAGAGTTATGCAATAAAGTACTTCAAGTTCTTGCAGAGCAATCAGCCACTCCGGCAGAGCTTGCCGAACAAATAGCGGCGGACAAAGAGCTTCTGACTGGAGCTGTACGCCAACTATTGGAAGAAGAGCGTATAACTTCTGTAAATGGAATACTTCAAACGGAAAGAAAAGGGCGGAAGTAACGAGTGACTAACTACAAGTTGCTGTGCTATGTTCGCGGGCGAAAGATTTTTCGCCCCTACGAGCGTTGTCATTGATTTACCGTACACTGTAGGGGCGAATAAATACTCGCCTGGCTAACATTCCGAAAGGCACATTTCACCCATAGCCTGTAGCCCGTAACTCAATTTATTCCGTTGCCGGTTTCTCGATACCCTCGCTGGTTGCACGTTCTTCCATACGTTTGATACGGGCATCCAAATCCGGGTGAGTAGAGAACAACTGGTTCAGTTTACTACTCTTCTGTGCGCCGGCCTCTTCCTGCAATTTCTTCAACTTCTGGAAAGACAAAGCCATCGCCCAAGGGTTCTTACCATGACTTTTCAGGAATTCATAGCCATAATCATCAGCACTGCGTTCCTGCTTCTGTGAGTAAGTGGAGTTTACCAAAGCCTCTCCCAGATCACCCAACTGAGAATCTGTCAGTTTAGCCGCCGTACCGCCTTGTGAAGAAATACCGTCTTTCAGGGCAGAAGTCAACAATGCTGTGCGGAAGCCATTCTTAGAGTCCTTGTGTGCCACATGACCTACTTCATGACCGATCACACCGAGCAATTCGTCGTCACTCATAATGTCCATCAAAGAAGAAAAGATACGTACACTACCATCTGCACACGCAAAAGCATTGACGTCTATCACATAGTAAACCTTAAAATTCAAGGGAATTCCTTCCACATCCGTCAGACCTTCAGTCAGTTTTTTCAAGCGGATAGTGTACTCATTGTCGTCCGCGCATACCTGATTGTGAGTATCCATCCAGTCGATGTATTCTTTCACATACTCCGTCATTTGAGCATCTGTTAAAGTCACCGCTTTAACGGCTTTTACTGCACCTTTCAGTGCTTTCACATTAAATTGAGCCATTGCAGGCATGCCCACAGCCATGCATACTAGAAGAAGGGCCCACTTCATAAGAGTCTTTTTCATTCTTGTGTTTTTAGAAAATAATTATTTTTATTTTGATAAATGCGGCGCAAAAGAACAAATTTTAAATGATACCATCAACATATTAGGGGATGTTTTTCGCTTTTTCAGCGGAGTTCTTGGTATAAAGACTAATTTTTTATGCAAACCCAAACTGTTTCTAAATAATATCATACCTTTGCACCCAATATTATCCACAAGAACTATTATGCATATCAAAACATTTATCATCTTAGTATTATTGTCTTGGGGGCTGCATAGCAGTGCACAGGAACATACCACACATAATGATGTAATCATACAGGCAGCCCCAGATTACAGTCGGAAGGACAATGCAACAGTTAGAAGCGCAGAAGAAGAAAAAGTGATGGAGTTAGTTGAGCAATACATATCAAAGACTCTGCATGAATATAAAACCAAACCGATGTTTTATCTGAAAATAAAAAAATCGGGATGTTGCATAGCAGTCCGGGTAAACGACATACCGGTATACGAGAATTTTTCCGATTACGATTGCGGTTATACTGACTATGACGGTGCACTATACCCTATTAACAGCTGTCTGCCCTGCAGCGGAAAACAAACATTCAGCATTGAAGTATATCCCACCAGCCTGCAAGATTATATATCTGACGACTGCTCTATAAGTATTGAAATATACTGCCGCCCCGATATAGATAAACCGGAGGCTGAAACCAAACTGATTAAAAAATTGAATTTACCGGAAAACATAGGTCAACAAAAGCTGAAATACTATACCGCTTCGGCGGCTTTTGAAGCCTTATTACCCTTTGATTACAGCGACAGACTTGCCAAAGCCCGTGACCTGACGAAAATACCCAACTTGGAAGAAATGGCGCTAAAGCAATATAATAAGATGCGGCAATACTTAGTAGACTGTGACCAATTAGCCTATCAGACACAGTACCTCAGCAATATTATTCCATATATGGACATGTACTACAATAGCCGACAAGAAGTAATAGACAATCTCTGCAACACGGAAATGTTCGATAAAACGTTGGAGAAAAGGAAAGTTCTTCCCATTACAGATTATGAAATGATTGTTTGCGGTAATGGCAAACTGGTCATACTACGAAATAAATCGGATAAAAACAGTGTTTTACAAATAGAATCTTACATAGCCAATGAAGACGGCGACGGCATACCTACTACTAGAATCATACCGATTATACTATACATGCCCGAAGACAGTGAAGAATTAGAAATATATGCATGACAATATGAATAAAAGATGGATTTTAATAACACTGTGTGCCATACTATCCGGCTGCACAAGCTTGGGAAAGCAGTCACCTGCTTCGGATGCCCAATCTCCCGGTAGTGAAACCGAGCAACTGGAACAGAGCATCAGCCAGCATTGGATTGGGAGATATTCTTTATATATCAGTACCGAAACCATTATGGAGGACGCCAGCAACATCGGAGTCAGTTATAATTTTGAGATTCGGGATTCAACAGTCTCTTTTACAGCAGCTGGCTATCAGATATTTTTCGAATGTGAGTGCTCGTGGAAAGAAGATCGGGATCAGTTGATATTATTCTACAAAAAAGCAATTGAAGCGGTCACTCCCATACCTTTTCAAAACGTGAACGATACGGTTGCCCTGATAACTTGCGAACAGGGCAAATATTATGTGCAAAGTCCGATTATTACGGATGCTGAATGGGGCATCAATAAGAAAATGCTGTTGGAAAAGGGATCGATTGACATATCGGAAGAAGATGATAATGACTGTATGCCGAAAATAACCTATTGGCACGAGAACTTTGAATATGGTGATGAGGACGATTGTTTAGACCGCTGGGCTATCGCTATCGATGAGGCTGATTTTTTAGCAGCGTTGGCTAAATATCAGAACCAACAGATAGACAGCACGGTTCAGATACCTGCAAGCAAGGGGAAATATTCTATTCCACTGGAAAACGGGGACACAAAAGTCTTATTCGACAGTTATGAACAATCTGACGACTATTGTAAATACCATTATAAAGGGTATCTTGCACAAATAAATTGTTATGTATTCGAATACGAAGGCTTCGAATGGGAAGGAGTTTCATACTTTTCTAAAGCAAATGGAGAAGAATATTGGTTTCGGAATGAGGGTTTGTTCTCGCCAAATTCCAACAATTGCTATTGTGTCGATGCATGCACCGAATTCGAAGGCGAAAGAGCCGGATTTATAAAGGTATATCAAGTCTCATACGACGAATTCCAATTCATGTTCGGCTTATGGTCAGACAAGATATTCCCGCAAACCGTCTGCTGGCAGGATAACACCACGCTCTATATGAAAGCTCTCCGGGAGGAAAATGGAGCAGACCAGACTTATTACTATAAGATATCTCTGGATCAGGTACGGTAATTCGTTTTTCATTGATTTTTTCTTTTTATTCGTATATTCCGGAGAATTTCTTTAAGTTTGCAAAAGAATAGAAACAAAATATCAAAGACATACATAATTATGGGATTCTTTAAATCTTTCTTCTCCGGCAAACAAGACAAGCCGGAAACTGAAAAACAGAAAAACAATCAGAAGAACTTTGAAATATTCAAGTATGACGGCATGCGTGCACAACGCATGGGACGTCCGGATTATGCCATCAAATGCTTCACCGAAGCCTTGGCCATCCAGGATGACTTTGAGACTATGAGTTATCTGAGCCAGGTTTATGTCCAGACCAACGCCCTCAGCGAAGCGCACGAGTTATTGGAGCGTATGGCGAAACTAGAACCGGAACATACTTCCACCTTCCTCACCCTTGCCAATGTATGCTACCTGCAAGAAGATTATCAGGCCATGGCCGAAGCCGCACAAAAAGCCATTGAAATAGAAGAAGGCAATGCCATGGCACACTACCTTCTGGGAAGGGCCAAGCAAGGAATGGATGACGGCATTATGAGCATCGCCCACCTCACCAAAGCCATCGTGCTGAAAGATGATTTCACCGAAGCACGCCTCCTACGCGCCGAAGCATTAACCAAAATGCAACAGTATAATGAAGCCATGGAGGACATTGACGCTATATTGGCACAAGATGCAGATGACGAAAGCGCCCTCTTGCTACGCGGCAAAATAAAAGAAGCCACCGGCGATGCCGGAGCGGCAGAAGCCGATTATTGCCACGTGACCGAACTGAACCCTTTCAACGAGCAAGGCTTCCTCTACCTGGGACAACTCTATATTGAGCAAAAGAAACTTCCGGAAGCCATCGCCCTCTTTGATGAAGCCATTGAACTGAACCCTAATTTTGCGCAAGCCTACCACGAACGCGGACGTGCCAAATTACTAAACGGTGACAAAGAAGGCTCTGTAGAAGACATGAAGAAAGGACTGGAACTCAACCCAAAAGAAGTACAAGGCTTCAACGGGCAATATGGTAATCAGACAAACGAGAGGCAACCGAATGTATTAGGACTGTAACGCCTTATGAGAAGCGCCCTCTCCATACTTGTATTTTGTTTCCTTTTTCCAGCATTGGCAACTGCCGACAGTTTCGAACGCAGCTTTGAAGAAAACAAAAAACTTCTTTACTCACTGGACAGCCTGTTAGCACATCAGGATGTCTTTGTGAAAGTAAAAGAGGAACGCATCATGCAGTTGAAGAAGCAGTATAACCAGGTAAAAGATGTAAAGGAACTCTATGCAATGAATCGGATGATTTATTTAGAGTATCGGGTATATGATGCTGATTCAGCTTTACATTACATCAACAAAAACGTACAGTTGGCGCAACAAACCAATAACCGGACCTGGGAAGTGGTATCTCTGCTTGAACAGTCTTTTGTCCTTACATCCTGCGGACTTCTTACTGAAGCACTGAATGCTGTGAGCGATATACGTTCGGAAGAATTGCCGCAAAATCTACGTTCTGAATATTTTGGCCGTTTGTGCACGCTTTATTCCCGCCTAAGGGACTACTCCGGTGAGAATTCTCATTTATCGGAGCACTACAATGAGCTTCAAAAGACTTATCGGGATTCAATACTCAACACAGCTACCCCCGATGAATTGCGCTACTGGAATACCCGGACATGGCTCTACTTGGGAACTCCCGAGGTAGCCCCTGTCAAGCAAGCATTGGAACATAACAAAAAGATATTGCCCAACGACAGCCGAAAATACTCCATTGCCACATACAACCTGTCCGCCATCTACCGGAGCGAGAAAAATGAAAGCAAGTATCTGGAAAATCTGATTCTTTCCGCTATGGCAGACATCCGGTGTGTCAACGGAGACATAGGTTCATTGCAGGAAATAGCCGAATACCTGTTTAAACACGGGAAGATAGACCGTGCATATAACTATATTGTCTACTGTTCACAAAAAGCCATGCTTTTTCATAATCGGGTACGGATAGTCAGAATGTCTCATTTGCAAAATCAAATCTACAAAGCCTACCAGGAACGGGACAACATACAGCAAAAGCGACTTCAAGCTTCTCTCATCACCGTCAGTTTGCTTTTCCTTATATTGATTGGTGCGTTCCTGTTCATCCGTAAGCAAATGCGCCGGCTGAAAGAAGCTAATACAAGATTGGACAATACCAATCAGAAACTCTCAGTCAACATGGATGCCCTCTCCACCGCCCATCAAAACCTGGAAGAGGCCAATGACCAACTGAAAGAACTGAATACCCAATTAAAAGAGGTAAACTCCCAATTGCGGGAATCCAATTATGTAAAGGAGGAATACATAGGTTATGTATTCAATATCTGCTCCACTTATATTAGCAAATTGGAAGAGTTCCGCAAAAACATCAACCGGAAACTCAGAGTGGGACAGATAGAAGACGTCAAAGCCATGACCGATCCTTCAACAATGGCCTCCAATGAACTGAAAGAGTTCTATCAGCATTTCGATACAATCTTTCTTCATCTCTACCCTAATTTTGTGGAAGACTTCAATGCCCTGCTTCTGCCCGAAGAACGGATTGAACTGAAAGATGGTGAACTGCTGAATACAGAACTGCGCATACACGCATTAATAAGGATGGGCATTACGGACAGCGTGAAAATAGCCGACTTCCTTCATTGCTCCGCACAAACCGTCTACAACAACCGCCTTCGTACCCGGAATAAATCCATTATTCCGAAAGAAGACTTCATGAACGCCATCAAAAAGCTCGGAAAATACAAAGCCTAACCTCTGTCTGCCACTCCCGCTTCCTATCGGGAAGTTTACTTCCAAGCGTTCCCTCGCCACCACATATCACTAATAATCAACCACTTACTTCTTTTAACAGTTTACTTCAACGGTTTACCTCACGAAGTGAATAGCCTCTTGTTACATATATCTTTGCCAAAGAGATTTAAAACAAGAACTTATGTTAACTATCAAATTAATCATGAAGAACGAAAGAAAAGAAAAACGCCTTGGCAGACTTATTCTTGTCTGCTGCGCTTTGTTGATGTTCATTTCGGTCAACGCATTTGCCCAACAGCAAGTCACAGTCACCGGAAACGTAAAAGATGAAAAGGGGGAACCCGTCATCGGAGCCAACGTCATCGTGAAAGGTACGGGCACAGGAAGTGTCAGTAATGTAGATGGAGATTTCTCACTGCCCAACGTACCTAACGGAGCTACACTTGAAATTTCCTTTATCGGCTATCTGAACCAGGACGTAAAAGTCAGCGGAACCAAACCTATCAACATTATTCTGAAGGAAGACACAAAAATGCTGGATGAAGTGGTTGTAGTGGGTTACGGTGTACAGCGCAAGTCGGACATGACGGGTGCAGTTGCTTCCGTAAACACCAAAACATTGGAGAACCGCCCGCAAGCCAACATCATCCAGTCTTTGCAGGGAGCCGTACCGGGACTGAATATCTCAGTAACCGGAACCAATGCCGAAGGGTCGTCCACCAAAACCCGCATCCGTGGCGAGAACTCCATCACGGCGGACAATAAGCCACTGATTATTCTGGATGGTATTCCTTTTGACGGTCCCTGGTCGGAAATCAATCCGAACGATGTAGAGTCTATCGAAGTGCTGAAAGATGCTTCTTCGGCCGCCATCTATGGTGCACGCGGTTCAAACGGTGTCATCCTGATTACTTCCAAAAGAGGTGAGAAAGGAAAGGTGGTCGTAGCTTATGATACATACGTCACCATTGATAATCCGATTAATTTACCCCGCCTCATGAATGGCGCTGAATTTTGGAAATACAAGACTGAAGCATTGAGAGATGCCAATACCACTCCACCGACAGAAAGCAATCCGGAACCGTGGATGGGCTCTATGACTGCCACTGAGCTGCGTATGCACGAAGCGGGAACAGATACCGACTGGCTGGACCTGGCAACCCGTACCGGCTTTAAGCAACAACATAACATTTCATTCCGTGGTGGAGTGAACAAAACGAATTATTTCGTATCGCTGAACTATACAGACGTGAAGGGTACAGCTGTCGGCAACCAATTCAAGCGTTACAATATCCGCTTCAACCTGGATCAGGAATTCAATTCCTGGCTTAAATTCTCCACCAGCACACAGTTGGGCCGCTACGACCGAAGCGGCAGTAGCGCCTCATTCTCCAGAGCTTTCCGGATGAACCCGCTGGCAGAGGCTTATGACGAAGAAGGCAATATCCGTTCTGCCGCTTGGGAAGACTCCAGCGAAGCCTTTTCGGTAAACCCGCTGAGCAGCCTCAACAATAAAAGCAGTGATATACGCTCCAAAGTCATCACTAACAATGTTATCGAAATTAAGCTGCCGTTCGTTCCGGGATTAAGCTATAAACTGAACACAGGTTATACTTACCAAGACAGCAGCTGGAAACAATACCAGGGGATGGACACTTACTACGGAGCCCGTTCCAACGGTATTCTGAATACCGACGACTGGCATTCACAGGAATGGATTTTGGAAAATATCATCACCTATACCCGTGAATTCGGCAAACACCGCATCTTCTTCACTGGTCTGTATTCTGCACAGAGCTACGAGAAAGAAGGCAACGGAATGGAAGGAAAAGACTTCCCTAACGACGTGATGTATTATTATCAGATTTCCAAAGCAGCCACCATGTCCGGAAGTTCCAGCTATACAAAGCAGAACCATATCTCACAGATGGCACGTCTGAACTATTCATACGACAGCCGCTATCTGCTGACATTGACGGCACGCCGTGACGGGTACTCGGCATTCGGCAACCAATCCAAGTTCGGCATATTCCCTTCCATGGCCATCGGCTGGAATATCTCTAACGAACATTTCTTCCAGGCAAGTCCGCTGGCAAAAGTCGTCAGCAACCTGAAATATCGTTTGTCATGGGGTAAGAACGGTAATGAGGCCGTAGGTGCCTACACTACCTTACCCGAACTTTCGACGTTCAACTATCTGAAAGACGATCATACACCGAGCTATGGTTTCTATCCTTCCAAGCTGGCTTCTCCTTCATTGGGATGGGAAACTACACAGTCCGTCAACACGGGTATCGACTTCCAGTTGTGGAGCGGGCGTATCCAGGGATCTTTCGATATGTACTGGTCGAAAACAAGCGACTTGCTGCTGAACCGTTCCATTCCTACCATCAACGGAACAGGAAATATTACCGAGAACATCGGAGAAACCCAGAACCGCGGTTTGGAATTGCAAATCACTTCAAACAATATCACCAAAAAAGATTTCGAGTGGTCGACCACTTTCAATCTGTCGCACTATAAAACAAAGATTGTAAACGTAGGCCTTTATGATGCTGACGGCAAGCCTATGGATGACGTAGGTTCCAGATGGTTCATCGGTGAACCTATCAGCGTGAACTACGACTACCGCTTCATCGGTATCTGGCAGATCACCGACCCGGCAAATCCCAACGGTCAGCAGGATCCGAACTACCGTTACTCCATCCCCGGTTACATGAAGTATCATGATAAGGACGGCGTAAATGACATCACTCCGGCAGACAAGGAAATCATCGGCTCCGCTATTCCCAAAGTTACCATGGGCATGATGAACACTTTCCGCTACAAGAATGTGAGCCTCAGCGTATTCCTGAATGCGCAGCTGGGACAGACCGCCAACAACTGGCTCTACGATGTATCTCACAACTCTTATCGCCAGAACCGCCTGATGGTAGACTTCTGGACCCCGGAAAATCCGACCAATAAGTATCCGAAGAACTCTCTGGACACATCCGTGAACCCGATGGGCGCCGGCTTCTATGAAAAGACCGACTTCCTCCGTGTGCAGGACATCACACTGGGCTACCGCATCCCCCAACGTTGGCTGAAAAAGATTTCACTGAACCGCCTCGAAGTGTACATGAACATCAAGAACCTGGCAACCTGGACAAGCTGGACCGGTCTGGACCCCGAATTTATCAGCGACCAACAGTCCACTCCGCAGGTGCGTTCATTCACATTCGGTCTGAAACTTGATTTATAAACCGCTTAAAAAGAGAAAAGTATGAAAAAGCTAAAATATACACTGATAGCACTGCTTGTGCTTTGCACCACCGGATGCAACGAGTCCAGTTTCCTGGAGGAAGACCCGCGTGCTTCACTCTATCCTGAAAACCTGCTGGTAGATTACAGCGGATTCCAGTCTATGGTAATCACCCTCAACGGAATGATGCGTAACGAATACCGCCGTGCCGATGCACTGGGTGGCGGCCTGCCGCTTGTGCTGCACGCAGCATGGGGTAGCGGTGTCGATAATTCATGGAGCAACAATTCACACAGTGAGTTCAAGTATATGTATTATCCGTCTCAAATCAACCAGACAGATTTACGGATATTCCAGAACATCTTCCAATGGTGCTATCGCATCATCAACACCGCCAATATGGTGATTTCACGTGCAGAAGGCAGCGGCATCGACTGGAAAGGAACGGAAACGGAAGCTGCCGCCCATAAGAACAAGATCATAGCGCAAGCCCGCTTCTTCCGCGCATGGGCCTATCGCCACCTGACTTATTCATTCGGCGCCGTGCCTCTGTCAACCGAAGAGATTACGGGTATGAACTACCGTAACGACTGGGAACGCAACTCCGTAGAGTCTATCCGTGAAGTGATGGAACAGGATTTCACATTCGCCGTGAACAACCTGCCGCTCCGCGAAGAGAACAACAGTAAGATTTCCGGAGCCGTAGCACGCCACTACCTGGGTGAGTTATATCTGGCAATGGACCAGCCCGGCAAAGCTGCCGAAGTATTGAAACCACTGGTAGAAGGCAATGAATATAGCCTGATTACCACACGTTTCGGTAAGAACGCCGCCAACCCCGGCTGTCCGTTCATCGATGTATTCCGCACGCCGATGTATGCGGATGGAAATACGGAAGTACTGTATGCCTTTGTCAATACAGAACCGGAGAACAGTGCATTCGGTACGGCTGAGGTGTATATGAAGAGTACTTATAAGAACTATTATTCCAACGATGGCGTCATCAACAAAAGTAATATGAAAGACCCCGACTATACAAGCGGCGCAGCCACCTGGCCCCAGGTATTCTGGATAAACAACGGCGGTAAAGGTGCCGGGCGTTGCGTACCGTCACGAGGGGCTTTCCGCCTCTACAACTACAAGGATCAGGGCACAAAGGATGACCGTGTATCTGATTACGCAGTGGTATGGAGCATTAATGAGAAAGGAGCCGACGGTAAAGTCACGGAATATCTGAATAACGGAAAAATGGTAGTGGACACCATCGTAAGCGCCGCCATGCTGGATGACAACAAAACCACCATCAAGAAGTACAACTGGCCTACTACCCGTAAATGGGACTACGTAGCACCGTTGATGGCAAACGGTGACAAGGACGGATGCTACCAGGATATCGTTTACCTTCGTCTGGCCGACACTTACCTGCTCTATGCGGAAGCTCTGTTGAAGAACAATCAAGCAGGTGAAGCCATAAAATGGATTAACAAGGTGCGTAACCGTTCCAATGCTGTCAGCATCACGGAAGACGAACTGATAGCAGGAGGACTCGATTTCATTCTGGACGAACGCAGCCGCGAACTCCTTTCGGAAGAAGAACGCCGACACACTCTGATTCGCGTTAGCCAGGAGAAAGGCGGAGATGAACGAGACGTGAATAATTACTTCAAACGCCGTATGCGCCAGTTGAATGAAATTGCAGGACGTGACGCACGAGGTATGAATACGTATGAAACTCCGGTACTCTTCCCGATTCCGCAAGAGTTTATTGACTCCAATACAGGCAGACAGCTGGAGAATAATCCAGGATATCTATAAGGGAGCGTTCATTATTTGTTTATAAGATAATGGGATAAATGATAATTTAGCGGCGTAGCGCTGGAGCAAGGTTTCCTTTCGGCATACTAATTGACGTGATAGTGCCT
>OHSA01000044.1_pt1 | contig 126052 bp, 106 predicted proteins | sample 1578571 | NCBI WGS metagenome assembly OHSA01 (sample SAMEA3879586, study PRJEB24766) | human gut metagenome | biome: human-associated habitat; feature: feces | place: USA | collected 1985/1987
AAGTCGGGGCTTTGTGCATAAAAAAGGAGATGTGCATTTTGACACACCTCCTTTTCTGTTATAGTCAATTGATGAAAATAAACTGAAACTATATTTTCGAACTGTGCAACTTCTTATAAAGCTCTACACGTTCGGCTATTTCAGCCTGAGATAGATGAGCCGGAAGCTCAATCGTTGTCCGTGGAGTGATTGCTACAAGGATTACTTCTCCCACTTTTTTCTTGTGCTCTTTGATAGCATTCTCTGTTAATTGATTGGAAGACCCTGTCTCTGGTCGGATAATACTCTTTTTCATCATATCGAATTGTTTTTTAAGTTTTCATTTTCGCTGGGACTAATTGGCAGGTTGCTAAAAGAAATTCAGTGTTCAATGTACTTATCACTTCTTTCACACTGCGTATTTTGTCGGAGAGGAAAGCGTTGCTGCCTGCAAATGCATATCCTCTTTTCATATTGCCTTTGGCTGCATTATACAATGCCTTGATGATGCAATAAGGGCTTTTCTGATAATCGCACGTCTTGATGCAATGGAACGAACAACACTTTGGCTTTTCCTGCCCTTTCTCTACATTGCGGATAAATTCTCCGTCAATGGCTCGTCCGGGCATACCTACAGGACTTTCGATGATGAGAACATCTTCGGGCTTGGAATGAATATAGACCTCTTTGAAAGTTTCCGAAGCATCACACTCCTGGGTAGTTACGAAAATACTTCCCATTTGTACGGCCGAAGCTCCCAGTTGCATGAACCGTGCAATGTCTTCACCTGTGGAGATTCCACCTGCGGCAATTACGGGAATGTCTTTTTTTTCCTTATAACTTGTTGCGATAGCTACTACTTCAGGTATCAATGCTTCCAGGGCGTATTGGGCATCTTGCAACTGTTCTTTCTTGAATCCCAGATGCCCTCCGGCTTTGGGACCTTCTACTACTATGGCATCAGGCAGATAATTATAATTCTTCTCCCATTTGTCGCATATTATTTTTGCAGCTCTTGAAGAAGATACGATGGGTACCAACTTCGTTTTGCTTTCCGGCATCAGGTATAAAGGTAAGTCGAGAGGAAGTCCTGCACCGGTAAAGACTACGTCGATTTTTTCGCTTATGGCAGTGCGGACCATCTCTGCATAATTGGAAAGGGCCACCATGATGTTCACTCCGATGATTCCTTTCGTTTTTTGGCGGGCTTTGTGAATTTCTTCTTTAAGCCCGCAAATGCATTTTTCGGTATAGTCGCCTTTGCCTTTGGGGTATAGCAGACCTAAGCCTGCACATGAAATAACACCTATGCCGCCTTCATTGGCAACGGCTGATGCTAAGCCGGATAATGAAATTCCGACTCCCATTCCACCTTGTATGATAGGTGTTTTTATCTCTATATTTCCAATAAAAAATGGTTTCATAAAATTGATATTGTAACAAGACTACAAGCGGATAAATATACTTCTGGTATTCTATTCGTTTAGCGATGTTCTTTTCTTTGTATTGTTGTTTTTGATTGATAAAAAGCAAGAACAGAAGATTATATCTCCTGTTCTTGTTTGTAGGGTAGACATTAATAACGTCTAGAATTATATCCGTTGTTGCGGGGTCTTTCTTCGCGAGGGCGTGCAACGCTTACTGAAATCGTTTTCCGGTCGTATTCTGCTCCGTTAAGTTCGTCAATTGCTTTTTGTCCTTCTGCATCGTCGGTCATTTCTACAAAACCGAATCCTCTGGATCTTCCGGTTTCTCTGTCCATAATAACTTTAGCTGAAGAGGTTTCTCCATACACTGTGAATAATTCGTTCAAGTCGGCATCATTTGTGCCAAAGCTTAAACCTGAAATGTAAATGTTCATTTGAAATTTTAATTAAATAAATACTAATGTAAGAGTGAGGGGATAATTAAAGGAGAGGTCTGCTTAATAAAGGATAAAAAGAAGAACTATACGATAACGATTCGTAACTCAAACTGCGACAAAGGTAATACAATAGTTGGATACGGCAACTTTTAATTCATGATTTATTAATAAAAAAGCGATAATTGTTTTTTATTTGCATTAGGGATTCCTATGGTATATTGCGCTTTTCCTTAAAGATGAAAACCTTTTCTTTTCTAAGGCTACACCCTTTTCCCAGGATGGCTACACCTTTTGGGGTAAAGGGTGTAGCTATCCGCGATAAAGGGTGTAGCCTTTTTAATGTGCCTTACAGATACTTGTGGGCAGTATGTTGATTAAATATTTGCCAAGGAGATTTTATACAATACATGTCTGCGTAAAGGATGGTCGGGACTGACCAATGGGTGATTGAATTCTTTATTTTTTACCATGCCAATCTTTTGCATCACACGCTCCGAACGTTTATTGGGGAGTGAGGTGAAGGAATATAATTCCTTCAGTCCCAATGTCGTCTTTGCATATTTCAGACAGGCGGAAGCCGCTTCTGTGGCGTATCCTTGATTCCACACTTCGGGAATCAGACGCCAGCCTATCTCTACGGCTGGGGCAAAGTCTACATCGAATGTAACGTCATGCAATCCTACATAACCGATAAATGCATGGTCTTCTTTCTTTTCTACTGCATACAATCCATATCCTCTGGATGCGAATTCTTTTCGGATACGGTTATAGAAGTCGAGGGTTTCTTGATAGGAAAGTTTGTTGAGGAAGAACTCCATTGCCTTGTCATCACTGTTCAGTCGGGCAAAAACGGGGATATCTTCTTCTTTCCAGTCGCGCAGAATCAGGCGTGAGGTTTCAATGTATTGTTTGGGAGATGTCTTCATATTGTTTTTCAGACTATTTCTTTATAGATGAATACAAAGTTACTACAAATTGTCATATTATGAAACTTCTTGCCTATCTTTGCGGCCGGAAAATTGGCCGTGGCATCTCTAGCCCGCATGGAAATCCGGGTGCAGCGTCACGCTGCTTATAAGAAAATTCTGTATGCAAAATTTGGTAAAGAAGGAATATCGGATTCCTTTTATTTTGGTTACTTCCCTGTTCTTTCTATGGGGATTTGCACATGCCATACTGGATGTGCTGAACAAACACTTTCAAGATGTGCTGGTTATTACACGTGCCCATTCGGCATGGGTGCAAGTGATGTTCTATCTGGGATACTTCGTGATGGCTATCCCTGCGGGACTGTTTATCAACAAATATGGCTACCGTAAAGGGGTGGTCTTCGGTTTGCTGCTTTACGGGGTGGGTTCCCTGCTTTTCATTCCCGGAGAATACTGGATGTCTTTCAAATTCTTTCTTTTCTCCCTGTTTGTCATAGCCTGTGGACTGGTGTTTCTGGAAACAGCCGCTAATCCTTACATGACGGAGCTTGGTGACCGTGAAACGGCTGCCAGCCGCCTTAACCTGGCACAGTCATTCAATGGCTTGGGATGCATATGCGGGCCGCTTATCGGTGGGTTGTTATTATTCTCGGAAGGGGGTGAAAGCAATATATCCTTGCCCTACACATTGATGGGAATTATAGTGCTGATGGTGGCACTGGTGTTCTATAAAATCCGTCTGCCGGAGATTGTGCATGGAGAAGATGAGGAAGAACTGGGCGAGGGTGGAGCACGTGGGCTTTGGTCGCATAAGCTGTTTATTTTCGGTATTGTCAGTCTGTTCTGTTATGAGATAGCGGAGATTTCAATCAACAGCTTCTTTATTAATTATGTGGTGGATGACGGCTGGATGAATGCCCGCGATGCTTCTGTGGTGCTTTCGTTCGGTGGTTTGGGATTGTTTATGTGCGGTCGTTTTGCCGGAAGCTGGATTATGCGGTATATCCGGGCGGAGAAGGTACTGTTTTTCTGTGCGGTGGGTACGGTTGTTACTACGGCTTTGGTGGTGCTTGATCTGGGAGTTTTATCATTGGTAGCCCTGTTCATGGGATATGCTTTTGAAGCTATCATGTTCCCCACCATCTTTGCACTTTCACTGAGAGGATTGGGGAACTATACCAAGCGTGCATCTTCCTATCTGATGATGTCCCCCATCGGAGGAGCAGTAGGACCGCTCATGATGGGGTATGTGGCTGATCAGACCAATATGTCTTTCTCGTTTATCGTTCCGTTGCTTTCGTTTGTCGTGGTGTTGCTTTATGCCTGGAAAGTAAAGCAACGTTCGCTCTGCTAATATCCGAATTTCTCCGCAGCCTTTTCCATCTGTTCGATGATGGCGACTCCGAAGGGACAGTTCGTTTCGCATTGCCCGCACTGGATGCACTCTGAGGCGTGGTGTGTGAGGGCTTTGTAGTGTTCACGCACAGTCTCGGGTATCTCGTTCTGGGCAATGGTCAGGTTGTAGTACTTGTTTACGCTTGCTATGTCGATGCCTACGGAGCAAGGAGCGCAATGTCCGCAATACATGCAATGGCCTTTCCAGGTGAACTTTTCCATGCCTGCCATGACGGCGGTGTAGTCTCTTTCTTCTTTGCTGGCGGTGCACCAGTCGATGGCTGCCTGCATCTCATCACAACTTCTGCACCCCACCATGATGGAGGCAACAGCCGGACGGGTCAGTGCATATTCAATGCATTGCACCGGAGTCATAGCTTTGCCAAAGGGTGAATTGGTTTCACTTAGCAAATCTCCGCCGCCATATACCTTCATCACATCGAGGCCTACACCTTTCTCTTCGCACAGTTCGTAGAGCCTTTCCCGCTTCGGATCTATGTTCTGCAGGGAGTGGGCATAGTTTTCATCGGCCCATAAGTCATCTACGTTTTCAGTGGGCGGTTGCAGGTCGTAGCAAGGATTGATGGAGAACATCAGCACTTCAATCAGTCCGCTTTCCACAGCCATACGTGCAACGGTGGGGTTGTGGCTGCTCAGTCCGATGTGGCGGATTCTGCCTTCTTCCTTCAGGCGTAGGGCCAGCCGGATGACGGGACCGTTGAATACTTCATGAAAGTCTTCTTCGCTGTCCACATAGTGTATCATGCCGATATCCAGATAGTCGGTATCGAGGCGTGCCAACTGGTCTTCGAAGGAGGCGATTGCCTTGTCGATGTCGCGTGTACGCAGGTATTGGTCGTTTTCCCAGGTGGTGCACAGATGCCCTTGGATGATAAATTGCTCGCGGCGGCCTGTCAACGCTTTGCCGATGTTGCTGCGTAAGTCGGGGTTGGAGGCATACATATCAATAAAGTTGATTCCTTTACTGATGGCGAAATCCATTTCTGCACATGTCTGTTCTTCTGTTTTGCCAACGAACCCTTCGCACCCTAATGCGATGGCGCTGACTGACAAACCGGTGTTTCCTAATGTTCTATATTCCATGATGTTTTCTGTTTCTTAATACGCTTTCGCGAAGTTACTAATAATTTCCGTTCTTCCATTGCCTGAACCTTTCTAAACCTTCTGTTAATACTTGCCGGGGGCAGGCTATGTTGATGCGGACAAAGCCTTCTCCGGTGTCTCCGTACATGCTGCCTTCGTTCAGCCAGAGTTTTCCCTGTTCCAATAGCGAGGTTACTATATCTTCTGAGGTACGCTTTAATGCGGAACAATCCACCCACACCAGGTAAGTACCTTCCAGCTTCGTTACGGGGAGCTCCGGCAGATGTTCGGCGAAGAAACTCCTCAGGTAATTATAATTATCGAACAGATACCTTTTCAGTTCTTCCAGCCATTCTTCTCCTTCATTATAGGCGGCTATCAAAGCCTCTACTCCGAATGGATTTACGTCGCAGACTTCGTTTATATTGATGGCTTTGTCTATCTTCTTGCGTACATAGGTATCAGCGGACACGATGTTGGCAATCTGGACTCCTGCCAGGTTGAACGCCTTGCTGGGGGAAATGCAAGTGACGGAATTCATCAGGAACTCCTGCGATATGGAGGCGAAAGGTGTATAGGTATATCCCGGAAAAACCAGTTCACAATGAATTTCATCCGCTACTACCGTTACATGATTCCGGAGGCAAATCTCACCGATATGTACCAGTTCTTCCCGGCTCCATACTCTTCCGGCGGGGTTGTGAGGGTTGCATAATAGTAAGAGTTTGACTTTACTATCGGCAGCCTTCTTCTCCAAGTCATCAAAATCAATCCGGTAAGTTTCGTTCTCATAAATCAGTGGGTTGGAAACGATTTCACATCCGTTGTTTCGTATGGATGAGAAGAAGCAATTATACACCGGAGTCTGTACCAGAACTTTGTCGCTGGGGCCGGTCAGGGATTTTATGATCGCTGACAGCGCCGGTACTACTCCGGAGGTATAGATAATCCACTCTTTTTCTATTCTCCAGTCGTGGCGTCTTTTGAACCAGTTGATCGTTGCATTGTAGTAAGCATCGGGCACGCGGACGTATCCGAAGATGCCATGCTCCACCCGCCTTTTCAACGCTTCCGTCACGGCGGGTGCTGTGCGGAAATCCATATCGGCTACCCACATCGGCAATACACCCGGGGTAGTGGCAGAATCCCATTTATAGGAATTCGTGCCCCGGCGTAGAATGATTTCATCAAAGTTGTGCTGCATATTGCATCTCTTTTGTTGTTTTATCAAAACAGGTCCGGTCGTCCCAAAGTTTCAGTTTGCAGTTGCCGGGGGCCTTTATGTTTTCGTCTATGATGACGGCTCCGTAACTTTCGGCCGTGATGCTTCCCGTGCGTGGATTCTTTATGCTGTGAACCGGACTTTTGATGGTGGCTTGGAGACTGCTATATTCAAATGCAAGGTCGGCATCATCGGCCATTGTGCAGTTTTCCATAATCAGGTCGTGGGCATAACAGAGTGGTTGCGTGCCTGAAATTTTGCAGTTCACCAGACGCAGGTTTCTGGAATGCCAGCCCAGATATTCGCCATTCAGTTCGGAATCATACACCGTTACGTTTTCCGTATTCCAGAAGGCGTCTTTGGAGTTGATGATGGCATTGCGGATTTCCACGTTTTTGCAATACTGGAATGAGTAGTTGCCGTTCTGGCTGTAATTTTCGATGCGTATGTTCTCACCGTGTATGAACAGGTAATCGGCTTTGTCAATCTGTACGTTTCTGAGTTCTACATTGCGGCAGAACCAAAGGGTTTCCAAGGCATTGGGAAGTTGCACGTTTTCCAGTTTTATGCCGTCCATTTCGCGGAACATCTTCGGTGCTTCCACTACGGTATCCGTCATTTGTACATTCTGCGAGTACCAAAGTGCGGCACGGGCACCTTCTGTAAAGAAACAGTTCTTTATGGTGAAGCCATTGTTGTGCCAGTATGGGTATTTCCCTTCGAAGCGGCAGTTCACTGCTATGATGTTGCTGCATTCTTTCAATGCGGACTCACCCGCATGGATGGTTACATTTTCCAGTTGGAGGTTGTGAGTTGCAAACAGGGGGCGTTCGCCTCCGAATTCTTTGTCTTTGATAATTTCCATAATTTCTTTGTTTTTATTGTAGTTCGAATGTTACGGTTACACTGCCCGAACCGAGGACGGATGCCAGTTCCGAAGGATTGTTTACACCTCCCAGGCGGGTGTAGCTGTAGGATGTTGAAAAGGTCTCATAAAAAAGTATCAGACAGGAGCCGCCGTAAAGCATCAGGTCGCCCGTGCGGATGGTTCTCGGGTTGGAAGATGCGGTAGGCAGGTTTCCCGATAGGTAGAAGTACTTTTCGTTGCCGTTCAGTTCGGACATGTTTATGGTCATAGGCAGTAATGCCTTGAAGGCTGTTGCCGCCGCATTGTTTTCCAGTGTGGCATTGAATGAGGCGGGGCCGACTGTTATTTTTAGATTGTTACTCATAGGATTATCGTCATCATCATCGTCATTGCCGGGATTAACCGGAGGCTCGTCGTCGTCCGTACTTCCCGGAGGTATCTGTTGCCCTGTTTCGGGTATAGGAGCATCGTCGCTGCATGATGTGCCCCAAACGGACAATGTCAACGTCATAAAAATGAGTACTAAGTAATATTTCATAATCTTCACGGTATTATTTCAGGTATTCCTTAAAGAAAGAATCCAGCTTGTTGAACGGGATGAGGCTGACCCGGTCGTAAAGGTCCACATGGCCTGCACCGGGCACGATGTATAATTCCTTGGGTTCGGCAGCCTTGCTGTAGGCGTCTTCGCTGAATTCGAGCGAGTGTGCATTCTCTCCGGCGATGAAGAGCATGGGGCGCGGTGAGATGGTCTCGATATCGGCAAACGGATAGAAGTTCATGAACTTCGTGTTGCTTGCCAGGGTGGGATGCGTGGTGGTCAGGGGTGTTGCACCTTCGGGGGTGAATTCTCCGCGTTCTGTACGGTAGAATTCATAAAACTCGCGTTCAATAGGAGAGGAGTTAGGCGTCAGTTCGTGTACGGTGCCGCCGGTATATTTCGTTTCTCCGCCCAGAAATTCCGCATAACGTTGTTCGGCAGCTTCGGCAATGATTTGTTTCCTTTGTTCCAGGGGCAGTGCGTGTTTCAGTCCGTTGCGGCTTGCTGTACCCATATTATACATGCTGATGGTTGCAATGGCTTTCAGACGCGGATCGATTTTTGCCGCACTGATGGCGAAACTTCCACTGCCGCAGATACCGATTACGCCGATACGGTTGCGGTCGACGAACGGGCGTGTACCGAGGTAATCGACTGCTGCGCTGAAGTCTTCCGCATAAATCTCCGGAGAGACGCTGTTGCGTGGTTCTCCTTCACTTCCTCCCCAAAAGGACAGGTCGATGGAGAGGGTGACGAAACCGTGTTCGGCCATCTTGATCGCATAGAGGTTCGCACTTTGTTCCTTGACTGCTCCCATCGGGTGCCCGACGATGATTGCGGGATACGTTTCTCCTGCTTTCATATCTTTGGGCAGGAAAAGGTTTCCGGCCACTTTCATTTTGTACTGGTTGGAGAAGGATACTTTCTCCATGTTTACTAAATCACTTTTGTAGAAATTGTCTGCATCGGTTTGTGCCGAAGCACTACCTACGCCGAGCATCATAAAGGATGCCACTACTGAAAATAATATCTTTTTCATATTTTCTTTGGGTGAATGATTAATGAGAATTGATGTCTATTACTTACATTGCAAAATTACGGTGTAAAAGTGATACTCTTTGTAGATGGATTACAGACATAATAACCCAAATTACAGATTATCGCATTGTATACAGAAAACATAGACAAATACTTCTTTTATAATCGCCTATTTAAAAAAGCTTCATTGTGCTACGACTTTCAGTTTTATTGTTTTCGAAGATTGCACCGTGCGGATTCTCAGAACAACAAATACTATGCTGGCCGCAAGAAACAGCAAAGACCCGATTACGGAATAGCGTGTATCAAAGAAAGTGATAAATGCTCCGCAGGCTGCCGCACCCACCGTCGTACCCAGATTGGCGGCTAATAGGAACAAGCCGTTTGCGAAATCCGGAGCTTCGGGAGCGGCTTCGGTTATCATATACTGCATGGTGTTTTGCCCGTATCCTGCCAAAATACCCAGAATTAGAATAATAACAGCCATAGCCGCAAGCCATTCTCCTAAAATGAATATACATATATAAAAGGTGAATAGTGCGAACGGAATGAATATCATGCTGCGTATCGGGTTGGTGGCTAACTGTTTTCCTGCAATGACGTTTCCGATAATATTGGCAAGCCCGTATATCAGTAGCAAGATGCTGATGACACTATAAGAAACTTCCGTAACCGTTCTCAGATAATCAGACATATAACTGAAGAATCCGAATAAAGCACCGTTTATCAAGGTGACAGCCATAATGGAATACCAGATAATCTTCTTTTTCAGCACATTGAGTTGCGCACTGTAAGATAGCTTTTCTTTCACAGGCATGGAGGGCACGAACAGAAGGGTGGCCACAAATACCAGCGCATTCACCACCGTGAAAAACATCATACCCATCGTAAACGACACCTCACTCGCTATGTAGCTGGTCACCGGTACACCCAATACCATGCCGGCGGATACTCCGATGAAGACTTTGGCTACAGCCTTCGGAGCTTTCTCCTTGCTGACAGACGCGGCCGCTACCGTGAAGGCCATCGATACATATACAGGATGAAGAAAAGCCGGAAGGGCACGGGCTATCAGTAGTATGGTAAAGTTGGAGGTGAACATCGAAATGATGTTGCTCAGCGTGAAGACTCCCAGTGCCAGCAGCATGACTTTTTTCCGGTTTATGCCCGAGAAAAGTAGCGGCATAATGGGGGCTGATATAGCCACTACCAATGCGAATATACTGACTGTCCATCCGGCTTCGGGAACGGTTACATGGAAATGCTCGGCTATCAGGGGGAGGATTCCAATCACTCCCATTTCCGTATTGATGATTCCGAAGACTCCTGCGGTGAGGATGAATACGAGCAAAGCACCCGAACCGGGTTTCAATTTATTAGTCTGTCTCATAAATTATATGGTTCTTTGATACATTGATTTCTATACTGCAAAGTACGGAAGAACTCATACAAATCTTGGTAGACAAATTACGGGAGTGATAACCCGAATTACAGATTGTGGGATGCTGGAGAATAAATTGATAGCTATTGCACCTTTAGCCTGAAAATAAAAGCGCAAACAGACTATGGAAACACATCGTTTCAGTCTGTTTACGCTTCTCTGTGAGAACTCAATGATTCTATTATGATTTCAATTAACGGATAAAGTTTGTCCGTACCAAAGGTTCTGCTTCCGGGTGCTTCTGCCCGTCAGCCGCATTTTTCAATAACCAGGCCATATTTCTGCCTAACATTCGCATAGTCTGTAATCCTTCCGCATCTTGCAGGACATCGCCCGGCATCATTCCATGAATGATATTCCAATATTGGGAAGAAACAACAGGCATATGGTTTATTGTGAAATACTTATTCAATCTGTCAAGAGTGGCGCTGGCTCCACCTCTCCGGCAAACAGCTATTGCCGTAGCCGGTTTGTACTCCATCAACTCCGAGCTTGAATAGAAAAGACGGTCTAACAGGGCGCACAGCGAACCATTGGGACCGGCGTAATAGGTCGGTGAGCCTACTACCAGTCCGTCAATACCTTCTTCCAGTTTCTGGCGGATGTTGTTGTACAATTCGTCTTTAAAGATACACCGTCCCAATTCAGTGCAGCGGTTGCAGGCTATGCAACCTTGTACGGCTTTTGTTCCGATAGAAATGATTTCTGTTTCTACTCCGTTTTCATTCAGCGCCTTTGCTACCTCAGATAAAGCCAAATGTGTATTTCCGTTTTTCCGGGGACTTCCATTTATCAATAATACTTTCATCTTTTTTCTTCTTGATATTAATTATATTCGTCAGACTTTGAAGCGTATATTTATATTAAAAACACTGGCATGACTTATAAGGTTCGCCCGTCCATCCATTAACGATAGGATTTGTCGAAGATTCCCGCGCAATCTTCATCCGTCATTTCGCAAGGATTGGCAAGGAATAATCCTCCCTGCATGGAGCGGGCACCTCGGGCAAGCGTCATGGATTCTTCTTTCCGGAACCCGTAATCGCTCATCTTCAAATCGGCCACACCGCAATCTTCCTGCAATTTGACAAGTGCCGTGATGAAATCTTCCGGCTTGTCGGCATTTTCAATGCCCATTGCTTTTGCCATTTTGATGAACTGCTCGTCGCAGGCACGACGCTCGATGAAGAACTCATAGAAAGCCTTGGAAATCATAATCAGTCCTGCGCCGTGAGGAAGATTATGATGGTAGGCACTCATGGAGTGTTCCATGGAATGTTCGGCCGTGGTGCTTGTCAGTTGCATGGTGATGCCTGCCAGCGTGCTGCCGTATGCGACGTGTTCTCTTGCTTCCATATCATTTCCGTCTCTGACTGCACGTGGCAGGTATTTCGTGATATTCTCGATGGCGGACAATGCAATCGCTTCGCTCAGAATATTTACACCGTTGCTTATCATTACCTCTGTGTTGTGGAACAAAGCATCGAATCCCTGGTATGCCGTGTATTTGGCGGGAACGGTTCGCATCAGTTCCGGATCTACGATGGCAAGAACGGGAGTTAGTTCCGGTGCGCCGAAACCGATTTTCTCATTCGTGTCGGGATTGGAGATAACGCCCCGGCAGTTGATTTCGGAGCCTGTTCCTGAAGTTGTGGCAATGGTAACTATGGGCAAGCCCGGATTTTTCAGTGGCATTGCTTTGCCGGTGCCGCCAAAAACATAATCCCATAAGTCGCCCGGATTCGTTGCCATTGCCGCTATGGCGACTGATGCATCGAGTACGGCACCTCCTCCGAGAGCCAGAATAAAATCGCAGGCATTTTTTTGGCAAAAGCGGCTCCTTCCATGATAACGCTCTTGTACGGGTTTTCCATAATCTTGTCGAAGATGGCATACTCGATGCCGGCCTTTTCCAATTGTTCAATCGTGCGGTCGAGCGAACCGTTGACCTTGGTCGACTTACCATTTGAAATCAAAAGCAGGGCTTTCTTGCCGGGCATTGTCTGCTTGTGCAGATTGTTCAGTTCGCCTGCGCCGAATAGGATGCGGGTAGGGTTGTAAAAAGAAAAATTCATTCTTGTATTCATACGTCTTTCAGTTATTTAATTTGTAATCGTTTTAATGGTTCTCCATAGGGAACTATCGGATGCTGCAAAATTAGCTGTCTTCCTGCGATTGCAGAATACCCGGATTACAGATTGAATAACCCTTTTTACAGTTTCTGCGTATTCTTGTAGCGGATTTGAACAGAGCGAGCTCTGTATCCTAATAGTACGGACATCATACGTACCTGGTACGGAGCAGACACGGAGCCGTCCGGCTACATTTTAAAACTATATCTTAATATTCTTGAAAAAATATATTCAAAACAGAAATTATTCCTAACTTTGTTAGCACTAAATAACCCCCAAATCATTTTAGCTAATGAAGAAACTTATTCCTATCGTGTCCCTGTTCCTTTTGACTTCTCTTTGTTCGGTAGCTTCGGAAACTGGGGACAGGACTATTCCTGCCGATGTGACTCAGTTGTCCGACAGTTTGAAACGTCAGTATGCCCCGGACAAGCGGGTGGCTCTTTTCGATGTTGATTATTCTTTCTCAGGTAAAAATGTGATGCTGCGTGGCGTAACAACTTCGCCTGAAGCAAAGGCGGCATTGCTCAGCGGACTGTCTCAGGCCGATTACAAAGTGATGGACTGCCTGCAAGTGTTGCCGGATGAGGCTGCCCTGGAAGGAAAAACTTATGGCATTTTAAACGTGTCGGTGGCGAATCTTCGTGTTGATCCGGATTTCTCGTCAGAGATGATGACGCAAGGATTGATGGGTATGCCTGTCCGTGTGTTGCAACGCGATGGCTGGTATCGCATCCAGACACCGGATAATTATATCGCGTGGGTGCATCGTGTAGGCGTTCATCCGGTGACGAAAGAAGAACTTCATGCCTGGAACGCTGCGGAAAAGATTGTGGTAACTTCCCACTACGGCTTTGTTTATTCCGAACCGAACCAGACTTCCCAGACTATTTCCGACGTTGCTGCCGGCAACCGCTTGAAGTGGGAGGGGACGAAAGGAGCGTTTTATAAGGTTGTTTATCCCGACGGCCGTGCCGGATATATTTCTAAATCCATCTCTATGCCGGAGAAAAAATGGCGTGCGGCCTTGAAGCAGGATGCTGCCAGTATCATCCGCACGGCACATACATTGATGGGAATTCCGTATCTGTGGGCAGGCACTTCGTCGAAAGGGGTGGATTGCAGCGGTTTTATGCGTACCATTCTTTTCATGCATGATATTATCATTCCCCGCGATGCCTCGCAGCAGGCCTACGTAGGCGAACATATTGACATTGCTCCCGATTTTAGTAATCTGCAACCCGGTGATCTGATATTCTTCGGGCGTAAAGCTACGGCAGACCGTAAGGAACGTGTGGTGCATGTGGGAATGTATATCGGCAACAAGCGTTTCATTCATTCGCAGGGTGATGTCCACATCAGCAGTTTCGATACTGCCGACGATCTTTTCGATGAATATAACCTCGGCCGCCTGCTGTTTGCTACGCGCGTGTTGCCTTATATAAATAAGGAGGCGCCTCTTAACACTACGGCTACCAATCCTTATTATGAATAAAGTTTTATCCTAAAAACGAATATTATGCAAAACAGAAGAGATTTCCTGAAGACAGCCGCCTTTGCCGCATTGGGTTCCGGTATGGCAATTAACAATGTGTTTGCAGGGGAAAGTGCTCCGGCATTGTTCAATATCAACAGGCGTGGTGTGAATGCTAAGATGAAATTGCGCTTCTTTCCATACGAGCTGAAATTGCGTCACGTGTTCACTGTAGCTTCCTACTCGCGTTCCACCACTCCTGATGTGCAGGTGGAAATCGAATATGATGGCATTATTGGTTATGGCGAAGCCTCCATGCCGCCTTATCTGCAACGTGAATTGGGCACGATGGATAGTGTGCTGGCTTTCTTGAAGAAAGTGCAGGATGGCATCGGGCAGTTTCCCGACCCCTTCCAGCTGGAAGACATTCTGGCATACGTAGATAAACTGTCGCCGGGAGATGCCGCCGCTAAGGCTGCTGTTGATATAGCTTTGCATGACCTCGTGGGCAAGCTGTTGCAGGCCCCTTGGTACAGGATATGGGGACTGGATAAGGATAAAGCTCCTTCCACCACTTTTACCATCGGCATTGATACGCCGGATGTGGTGCGTGAAAAAACGAAAGAATGTGCCGAACAGTTCAATATCCTCAAGGTGAAACTGGGGCGTGATAATGATAAAGAGATGATTGAAGTTATCCGTTCCGTAACCGACCTTCCTATTGCAGTCGATGCTAATCAGGGTTGGACGGATAAACATTATGCTATCGACATGATACATTGGCTGAAGGAAAAAGGTATCGTGATGATTGAACAGCCGATGCCTAAAACTCAACTGGACGACATAGCCTGGGTGACGCAGCAAAGTCCGTTGCCTATTTTTGCTGATGAGTCGTTGCAGCGTCTGGGTGATGTGGCCGGACTGAAAGGAGCGTTCCACGGCATCAATATCAAACTGATGAAATGTACCGGTATGCGCGAAGGCTGGAAGATGGTGACACTGGCGCGTGCGCTGGGCATGAAAGTGATGGTGGGATGTATGACGGAAACTTCATGTGCCTGCTCTGCGGCCGCACAATTCTCTCCTGCGGTTGACTTTGCCGATCTGGATGGCAACCTGCTTATCGCTAACGACCGTTTCAAAGGAATGGAGGTGGTGAAAGGTAAGATTACGTTGCCCGATTTACCGGGTGTCGGAGTTGTGAAATTATAAGCATCATCTAATACATTCTTATTATGAAAAAAGCATTGTCTGCTTTTACAGTACTCTTTCTCTTTGCCGCCTGTACTCCCAAACCGGAAAGTAAGCCCTATACTTGGGAAGATGACCTGCACCAGCGCCTCCTCACTGACTTCTCCCGCACGGAAGCCCAGGTGAAAGATTACATTCGCAAGTATATCCCTGATGTAACCGATGAACAAATGCACCAGTGGGAAGCTTCCAAAGCCTTGGAGTGCATGACTCTGGACGGTGAGAAGCGTTATTTCCGTAATGCCGGCCCTAATCTGTTCCGCGTTGATTCCGCCTGCTATAAAATAAAGGTAGCTAAGGACGGCATTACCCCCAGCGGAAGCGAAAAAGTGAATATGGAACATTTGCCTGCAGTGATCGCAAGCGTAAAAAAAGGAGGTAATCCTATTGTTACCCCCAAACGGATGCGCGTCACCTATACGCTCACAGTAGATAGCAATGCCGTTCCTGCGGGAGAGCTTATCCGTTGCTGGCTTCCTTATCCGCGTAAGGATCAGCCGCGTCAGCAAGATGTGAAGTTTATCTCCGCCAGCGAACCGAATCCTGTCTTCTCTCCGGAAGAATGTCTTCACAGCACTCTCTACATGGAGAAACGTGCCGTGAAAGATAAGCCGACCGTGTTCTCCGAGAGCTTCGAATATACCTCCAATGCCGAATGGCACAATCTGAAGCCCGAAGATATTCAGCCGTATGACACGACCTCTTCTCTATATAAGGAATATACCGCCGAACGTGAGAAGCACATCATCTTCTCGCCGCGTATGCGCGAACTTGCTGCCAAATTGACAGCAGGTGAGACGAATCCGTTGCTGAAAGCCAGACGCATCTTCCGTTGGGTGAACGATAACTTCCCCTGGGCTTCCGCACGCGAGTATTCCACCATAGAGAATATTCCCGAATACGTATTGGATAACCACAAAGGAGATTGCGGGCAGGTCAGCCTGCTGTTTATCACTCTCTGCCGCATCAGTGGTATTCCCGCTCATTTTCAGAGTGGTTTCATGATGCACCCCCAGGCATGGAATTTGCATGATTGGGCGGAAATTTACTTTGAAGGTATCGGCTGGGTGCCCGCCGACCAGTCATTCGGCATTCCTACCTTTGCCCGCAGTACGGATGAAGAATATTTCTTCCTGGGTGGTATCGATTCCTGGCGCATGATTGTGAACAGTGACTACGGCATGCCGTTGGTTCCCGAAAAGAAATATCCCCGTAGCGAAACCGTAGACTTCCAGCGTGGTGAAGTGGAATGGGAGGGAGGCAATCTTTACTTCCCCCAATGGGATTATCACATGGATATAGAATACCTTGATAATTAAGCAAATATCAGCCTCTTAAAAACAGATGGTCTATTAGGGTCAAACAGATGGTCTGTTTACCCCAAACGTACCGTCTGTTTGACCTCAACAGACCATCTATTTTAAATGAATAGACGGTCTGTTTCTTTTTTAACGCCTATCTGCCTTATTTTCACGTCAGTAATAGTGCATAAATGTAAAATTGTCAGCCTCTGTCGTTAACCGCTGTTAAGCCCTAAAAGTTCACTGTTAAAAGAGAACAAAAAAGAGTGACAAGCGGAATAACTGAACGATTTTTGTCGTTATTTTAACGTCGAAATGTTAAACGAAACTTGAATATTAACAATTAAAAGAATAGAAGATTAATATGAAACAGACAACAAAAAACATTCTTGGGGTTGCAGCTATCGTACTTCTCAGTTCAGGAGTAGCAGGTTTAACCACCTATAAGATGCTGCAAAATAAAGTGCCTGCCAATACTGCCAGTGCATTTAATGAAATGTTCGAGCAGAATCCGAACGTACGTTTGGCCGCTTATAATGCTGTCGATGCGCAGCCGGTAGACTTGACACAAGCAGCGGAGAATTCGATTCATGCTGTAGTACATATCCGTTCCACTCAATCTTCCAAAGTTCAGGAAGTGGAAGTGAGAGACCCGTTCTCTGAATTCTTTGGCGATTTCTTCGGTGGTCGCGGCGGTACACAAAGACGCCAGGTGCAGACTCCCGAACGCACCGGTTTTGGTTCGGGTGTCATCATCTCCAAAGATGGATATATCGTAACGAACAATCACGTAATTGACGGTGCGGATGAAATCAGTGTGACGCTGAATGATAACCGCCAGTTCAAGGGACGTATCATCGGTACGGATGCAGAGACCGACTTGGCTCTGATTAAGATAGAAGGTGACGACTTCCCCACAATTCCGGTAGGTGACTCTGATGCACTGAAAGTAGGTGAGTGGGTGCTTGCAGTAGGTAATCCTTTCAATCTGACTTCAACAGTAACGGCAGGTATCGTTAGTGCCAAAGCGCGTTCTTTGGGCATGAGTCAGCAGACTGGCAAGCAAAGCATTGAGTCATATATCCAGACTGATGCCGCTATCAACCAGGGCAACAGTGGCGGTGCATTGGTAAATGCAAGCGGTGAGCTGATTGGTATCAATGCTGCCCTTTTCTCTCCGACAGGTTCAAATACCGGTTATGGATTTGCGATCCCTACCAGTATTATGAAGAAAGTAGTTGCCGACCTGAAGCAATTCGGTACTGTACAACGTGTGAAACTGGGTGTGAGTGTAACCGTGCTTACTGAAGAGCCGGGCGACACGCAGGTTGCTGATAAAACAGGCAAGAAGCTGAGTGACATCAAGAAGGAAGCCAGAGAGAAATATGGTGTTATTGATGGTCTTTGGGTACGTGAAATCGTTGATGGAAGTTCAGCGTCAGGTTCCGATATTAAGGTAGACGACGTAATCATCGGCATGGATGGCAAGGCAATTCACAAATTCGCCGACTTGCAGGAAGCTTTGGCAAAACATCGTCCGGGCGACAAGGTGCAGGTGAAAGTGATGCGTGATAAGAAAGAAAAGAATATTGAAGTTACGCTGAAGAACGAGCAAGGTACTACGAAAGTAGTGAAGAATGCCGATATGGATATTCTTGGTGCAGCCTTCCGTCCTATCCCCGATGACTTGAAGAAACAACTTAACCTGGGTTATGGACTTGAAGTTACGGGAGTTAGCAACGGCAAGATGGGGGAAGCCGGTATTCGTAAAGGTTTCATCATCCTGAAAGTGAACAATGTACCGATGAAGACTGTTGAAGATATGGAAAAAGTGATGAAGGAAGCTTCAAAAACTCAGGAACAAGTGTTGTTCATCACAGGTATGTTCCCCTCCGGAAAGCGCGCCAGCTATGCGGTAAGTGTTGCCCAGGAATAAAAAAAGAATGAGAAAGGATAATTTAAGGTAAGAAGATTGTAATATTAGCTAACAAAGAAGAAAAAGGGTGTCGGCAACTAACTTGTCGGCATTCTTTTTTGTTTATATAGTATAGTGAATAAGATAAAAAAAGTTAGGGCAACTTAGCTTGTAACTAAATAAAATGTCGTAACTTTGCAATCCAAATCTGTTTTAGAAGAATGAGACAACTTAAGATTACAAAAAGTATCACTAACAGAGAGAGCGCTTCTCTTGACAAGTATTTGCAGGAAATCGGTCGCGAAGACCTCATAACTGTCGAAGAGGAAGTGGAGCTCGCTCAACGCATCCGCAAGGGTGACCGTATCGCACTGGAGAAGTTGACACGTGCCAATCTGCGTTTCGTTGTATCTGTGGCCAAGCAGTACCAGAACCAGGGTTTGAGTTTGCCCGACTTGATTAATGAGGGTAATTTAGGACTGATCAAGGCCGCCGAAAAGTTCGATGAAACACGTGGTTTCAAATTCATCAGTTATGCAGTATGGTGGATACGTCAGTCCATTTTGCAGGCTTTGGCAGAACAGTCGCGTATTGTGCGTCTTCCGTTGAACCAGGTAGGCTCGCTGAATAAAATCAGCAAAGCATTCTCCAAGTTCGAGCAGGAAAACGAACGTCGCCCGTCGCCCGAAGAACTGGCAGATGAACTGGAAATCCCTGTTGATAAAATCTCTGATACGTTGAAGGTATCCGGACGCCACATTTCGGTGGACGCACCTTTCGTAGAGGGAGAAGACAACAGCTTGCTGGATGTGTTGGTAAACGACGACTCTCCTATGGCCGACCGCTCTTTAGTGAACGAGTCTCTTGCGAGGGAAATTGATAGAGCACTTTCTACGTTAACCGATAGGGAAAAAGAAATCATACAGATGTTTTTCGGTATCGGACAACAGGAAATGACATTAGAAGAAATCGGCGACAAATTCGGTTTAACCCGTGAACGTGTGCGTCAGATTAAGGAAAAAGCAATTAGAAGATTAAGACAAAGTAATCGTAGTAAATTGCTCAAGTCTTATTTGGGATAATAAGAAATATCAATTTCCGACAAATAGAAGGAATTAAAAACCGGTAGGTCATGCTTTGACCACCGGTTTTTTTGTTATCTTTGCCGCAAAGATTAATGTGCTCATAATCATTCAGGCTGATAGCGCAGCCGGTTAGCACATTGTCATATTGTCACATTAACACATTATTATTATTATGAAGTACGTTCGTATACTTTTTGCCGTAGCTTTAGTTTTTATGGTCTGCTCGGCATTCTCGTTCAAGAAAGCTAAAGGAGAAAAGGCCGTATATGCATTCGGCGTTGCCGCCTCGTTCAATGACACAGTGGTGTACTTTACCGCAATCCAACCGTTGGATAGTGTGGAACTGGACAAAAATGGTTTTCTGCCTAAGCGTGACCTTTATACGTATCAACTGAAAAACTATCTGGAATACGATTTGAGATGTCCCGACTATACTTGCATGATTTACTTCTCCGAGAATAAGAGCAAACTGGAAAAGGAAGCTGCCAAAGTGAAAGGCAAGTATAAGAAGAACAAGACAATAGTGCTGATGCCTATTGATTCTGAGGCTTTCCGTTTCAAGAAACCGGAAGAGTAATCATTTCCACTTCCTTAGCCTGAAATAAGGATTTCATTAATTTATCGTTTACTGCCATGAGAAATCAGCTTTATTTTCTTCTGTGTATTTGCGTCTCTGTATTATTGATAGCCTGCGGGGATAACAATCAAGAACCGGATATTATTGCCGTAACGGGTATTGAATTGAATAGAACTGAGCTTGCATTGGAAGAAGGTGAAAGCGAAACTCTGGTAGCTACCATTACTCCGGAGGATGCTACAAACAAGAAAGTTGCCTGGAAATCAAGTAATACGAGTGTGGCTACGGTTGATGCGAATGGTAAAGTAACGGCTTTGAAGATGGGAAAGGTAACTATACTTGTAGTTACCGAAGATGGTGGAAAGTTTGATGTTTGCACCGTGACTTGTGGCGATGAGATTGCTGAACCCGAAGTGCCTGTAACGGGTGTCGAACTAAATAAGAATAAGCTTTCGCTGATAGAAGGAGAAAGCGAGACTTTGCAAGCGGCTGTCATGCCTGACGATGCGACTAACAAAAGGCTGACTTGGAGTTCGAGCAACGAAAATATAGCAATGGTTGATGCAAGTGGCAAAGTGACAGCCTTACGGGCAGGCAAAGTGACTATAATTGTGCTTACGGAAGACGAAGCGAAGAGTGCGACTTGTGAAATAACCATTGAGCCGGCAACTCCTTTAAATGGAAGCCGTACGGTTTTAGCCTATATTGCAGCAGACAACTCTCTTGCTCCTTTTGCTTCGCTGGACTTGGCGGAGATGAAGGTGGGTATGGCGAAAGTGAAGGATGCCAGTGTACATTTGCTGGTATATATAGATAACGGTTCGTCCGCCCGCCTGCTGGAATTGAAAAATGTAAATGGAGCAGTTACGGAAATTGAGGTGAAAAATTATGGAAGCCGTAATTCGGTGGGTGTATCTGAAACTAAGGAAGTCTTTGCAGATGTATTTCTGAATTCCCAATATAAAGCTGACAGTTATGGGTTAGTCTACTGGTCGCATGGCGACGGTTGGCTTCCTTATCCGTTGCGTGCCGATACCCGGTGGGTGGGGCAGGATAAAAGCAACGGCGATAACAGAATGAATATTTCTGAATTTGTTGAAATATTGGCGGCGGCTCCCCATTTTGATTTCATTTTGTTCGATGCCTGCTTTATGCAATCTGTGGAAGTTGCCTATGAGTTGCGTGATTACACAGACTATTGCATTGGTTCTCCGACGGAAATTCCCGGTCCTGGTGCTTCATATGAAGAAGTCGTACCGGCCATGTTCTCCGCAGATGATGCAGCTGTGAATGTTGCCAAGGCTTATTATGAGCCTTATGCGGCTAAATACGCTGGAGGTGAGAATATTTCGAATGATAACTGGACAGGTGGAGCCTCTGTGTGTGCGTTGAGAACGAATCAATTGGATAACTTGGCACGGGTTACAAAACAAATTCTGCCTGAGACAGTTGATAAATTGCGGCTTCGTGCGGTTGCATTTGATTATGATAAACGTAGTGGTTCCGGTGGTTATGATAATGGGCGCGTAGGGTATTATGACTTTGTGGATGTGGTGCGTGAGATTACTACTGATGCCGCCTATGCAACATGGAAGCGGGCTTTTGATGCAACTGTGGCCTATTGGGCTACTACCCCTAAAAACTATTCTTCTTATGTAAGGATGTTTACTATGGAAGGCACTGACGGCGTGTCCTGTTACATTCCTACTACATCCAACAATCTGACGGATAAAGCATACCGCTCTACTGAATGGTACACAGCTGCCGGTTTTGATGAACTGCCTAACTGGTAGTCATCTTCTCTTTTTCTTTGTTCCCTATTTCTTAAATAGTGCTAATAGGTATTGTCTGTCTGTATATTATGATAATTTCCTTTGGAAAATATTCGTAATTGGAAAACAATATATATCTTTGTTTTGTTCTTATCTAAAAAAGGCAGTAATATGAAGTATGTGATTATTGGTGGAGTTGCCGGAGGAGCTACGGCAGCAGCCCGTTTGAGAAGAATTGACGAGAAGTCTGATATCCTTTTACTGGAGAAAGGCAAGTATATATCCTATGCCAATTGCGGTTTACCTTATTATATAGGTGGAGTCATTGCTGAACGTGAAAAATTGCTGGTGCAGACACCGGCTTCTTTCGGTCAGCGTTTCCGTGTGGATGTGCGTGTGGAAAATGAGGTGACTGCCATTTCTCCGCAAAATAAAACGATTACCATTCGTACCGCTGACGGAAGCGAGTATGAGGAAACGTATGATAAACTCTTATTGTCGCCGGGAGCCACACCTGTCCGGCCTCCATTGGAAGGTATCGATTCTGAAGGTATTTTTACCCTTCGTAATGTCGAAGATACTGATCAGATAAAGTCTTATCTTACGGAACATGCCGTGAAACGTGCGGTTGTAGTGGGTGCAGGCTTTATAGGTCTGGAGATGGCCGAGAATCTGCATCATGCCGGAGTTGCCGTATCTGTTGTAGAAATGGGTAACCAGGTAATGGCGCCCATTGATTTTTCAATGGCTGCTCCTGTTCATCAGCATTTGATACAGAAAGGAGTTTCCCTCTATTTGGAAGAAGGTGTTACTCACTTTCAGCGTTCGGAGAAAGGTATTACTGTCTTTCTGAAGAGTGGAAAGACAATTCCTGCTGATATGGTGTTGCTCTCTATCGGTGTGCGTCCGGCAACGGCTTTGGCTAAACAGGCCGGTCTGAAAATAGGAGAGGCGGGAGGTATTTGGGTGAACGAATATATGGAAACTTCCGAGAAAGATGTTTATGCCGTAGGTGATGCGATTGAGTATCCGCATCCTCTGACCGGGAACCCGTGGCTTAACTATCTGGCAAATCCGGCAAACCGCCAGGGACGTATCGTAGCTGATAATATGGTGTTTGGCAATACTGTTACTTATGAAGGTGCTATCGGCACTTCCATTGCCAAAGTCTTTGATATGACAGTTGCTTCTACAGGACTTGCTGCGAAGCGTTTGAAACAATGGGGAATGGAGTATCAAAGTTCCGTCACTCATTCTGCCTCCCATGCAGGCTACTATCCGGATGCGCTTCCTCTGACTTTGAAATTGACTTTCCATCCTGTTACGGGAAAGCTATATGGTGCGCAGTGCATCGGTTATGAAGGTGTGGACAAACGCATTGACCAGATTTCCGGGCTTATCAAACATGGTGGAACAGTTTATGATTTAATGGAGACGGAGCATACTTATGCGCCACCATTCTCTTCCGCAAAAGATCCTATCGCTATTGCAGGCTATGTAGCTTCCAATATCATTACTGGCGCAATGCCTGTCATTACCTGGCGTGAATTGGTGGAGCAGAAGGATAAGCTGTTGATGGTGGATACCCGTACCGCAGAAGAATACTCTTTCGGTACGATTCCCGGGGCGGTAAATATTCCTTTGGATGATTTGCGGGAACGCATTGCAGAAATTCCGAAGAATCAGCCTGTGGTAGTGTTCTGTGCTGTTGGATTGCGAGGCTATCTTGCACAACGCATTCTGATAGGGAATGGATATGAAAATATACGTAATCTTTCGGGAGGCTATAAACTATATTCTGCCGCAGTAGCCCCGTTGCCCGCTCCATCCGAGGCGGTTGTGCCGGTTCGTAATCATCCGGTTACTTCAAAGGAACCGCTGAAAATTAATGCCTGTGGCTTGCAATGTCCGGGACCTATCATGCAGGTGAAGAAGGCGATGGACGCCCTTGAACCGGGAGAACAAGTGGAAATCGTGGCGACTGATGCAGGATTTGCACGTGATGCTTCGGCTTGGTGCGATACAACGGGTAATCGTCTGGTAGGAAGTCATGAAGAAAAAGGACGTTATACGGTAGTTATTAAGAAAGGTGATCCGGCTGCGTTTTGCCCGTCTTCTGCCGGAACTATGGCAGTGGGAAGAGGAAAGACGTTGATTCTTTTTAGTGATGATCTGGATAAGGCTTTGGCTACTTTTGTATTAGCAAATGGCGCTGCGGCAACTGGCCAAAAGGTAACGGTTTTCTTTACTTTCTGGGGGCTGAATGTTCTGAAAAAAGTACAGAAACCGAAAGTCAGGAAAGATATTTTCGGTAAGATGTTTGGTATGATGCTTCCTTCCAACTCTTTGAAGCTGAAGTTGTCTCAGATGAATATGTTTGGCATGGGAAGTCGTATGATGCGTTTTTTGATGAAACGAAAAGGTGTGGACTCTTTGGAATCGCTTCGTTCGCAGGCGCTTGCTCAGGGAGTTGAATTTATAGCCTGTCAGATGTCAATGGACATGATGGGGATTTGTCGTGAAGAGTTGCTGGACGAGGTAACTATCGGTGGTGTTGCTACTTACATGGAGCGTGCCGATAAAGCCAATGTCAACCTTTTCATATAGTTATTTGTTTATTAACGATAACGAAAGAAATAACAATATATGGAAGACTTATGTAAGATACGTGATATCTATCGGGCGATAGCCGAGTTTGAAACCCAGTTCATACAGCAATACAATCTTTCGCTGAATGAAGGAATGTTGCTTTGTGCACTTCTGGAGCATCCCAGACTTACTTCTGGCGAAATAGCGGAAGAGTTGGGGCTTACTCATTCCAACACTTCCAAACTGATTCGCTCAGTGGAAGAGAAGAAACTGATAGCTCGTGTTGTAGGCAAAATAGATAAGCGTCAGATGCATTTCTCCTTAACGTCGGAAGGAAAAGAACAGATTAATGCAATAAAGAGCAGTACCCATGAAATGCCTGCATTGTTGCATCAAGTCATATCCATGCTGGAAAAATGAAAAACTCGGATATCCTTATTTAACAATGTTAATCAGGAATCTGCCTTTTTTATTTCTTTTCTACAAGGAGTTAACTTCCTGTTGACAGACTCTCAACTTCCTGTCAACAAGAAGTTAACTTTAACACTGTGTTAAAGTTGATATTTCGTGTGCTCTTTTTTATGGGCTATACTACTTTGGTTATCAGAATAGTATCTTTGATTCTCTGCTCTTCTGAGCTTTTCTTCTTCTCCTGTCTTTTGAGGCGTTAGTTGTGATTCTTACTATTATTTCCGGAGCTTATTTTCTGATTGTTTCTTGAAAAAAGCAGACGTTACGGTATAAATACCCTCAAGAGATTATTTCTTGGTTTTCTTCTTTTACCTATGCCTACAGATAGTTGTAGCTGCTTTTCGGGATGGCTACACCCTTTTGGTATTATCGCTTACGTTCTCTTCATGCGGAGATATTTCCATCTCCACCTTCAAAATCATTAAAACTTTTCGTGGATTTTGCTTAAGATTGCTTTAATTTGCAGCTAATATAGTAAGCAACGTAGCAATCAATATAGCAATTAGACATGCAAAAATTATTATCCTTGCCGCCTAATCTTGTGTCGGCATTCTATGAACTGGAAAATGTAGATCGTACAGAATGGTTTTGTACGTCTGATCCTGTTGGCATGAAACTTGGGTCGGGCGGGGGTACAACCTGGCTCCTGCGAGAATGGTATAGAAATCAAAAGACAGAGCATTCAACCGAGAAACGAATCCTGCTGCATGCAGGCGGACAAAGCCGTCGTTTGCCAGGATATGCCCCTTCGGGAAAGGTACTCACACCGATACCTGTGTTCCGTTGGGCGCGCGGCCAGAAACTGGGACAAAACTTGCTGTCTCTGCAACTTCCGCTCTATGAAAAGATAATGGAACGGACACCGGAAAAATTACGTACACTGATTGCCAGTGGCGACGTGTATATACGTGCAGAGAAACCTTTGCAGGAAATACCGGATGCGGATGTCGTATGCTATGGATTGTGGGTAGACCCTGTTTTGGCTACACATCATGGCGTATTCGTTTCGGACCGCAAGCAGCCTGAAGCTTTGGACTTCATGTTGCAGAAACCATCATTGCAGGAATTGGAGAATCTTTCCAAAACCCATCTGTTCCTGATGGACATAGGCATCTGGTTGTTAAGCGACCGGGCAGTGGAACTGCTGATGAAGCGTTCGCAAAAAGAAGAAGGTGCCTCGGATAAGAACATTCCATATTCGGATTTGAAGTATTACGACCTGTATTCGGATTTCGGTTTGTCACTGGGAAACCATCCGCGTATTAATGATGAAGAACTGAACAAACTGTCCGTAGCCATATTGCCGTTGCCGGGCGGCGAATTCTATCATTACGGCACAAGTCGTGAACTGCTTTCTTCCACCGTTACGTTGCAGAATAAAGTGTATGACCAGCGTCAGATAATGCATCGTAAAGTGAAACCGAATCCCGCCATATTTGTGCAGAATGCGGAAGTGCACGTATCCCTTTCCTCAAAGAATGATAGCCTCTGGATAGAGAATAGCTGTATTGGCGTATCGTGGACAATCGGTTCCCGGCAAATCATCACAGGAGTACCGGAAAACAACTGGACGCTGACTCTTCCCGACGGAGTATGCGTAGACATTGTTCCTCTTGGAGAAAAAAGCCGGGCAGTTCGTCCGTATGGTTTTGACGATGTATTCAAAGGAGACACCCGGGACGAAAAGATATTGTTTCTGGGGATGCCTTTCCCGGCATGGCTGACAGAACGTGGCTTGACGGCAGATGATGTGACCGGAAGGAAAGATGACTTGCAGGCTGCGGGAATTTTTCCTGTTGTGGCAGATATAGGACAGATGGGGAAGGTGCTCCGTTGGATGGTCTCGGAACCGGAGTTGACGGAAGGTAAGGAAATCTGGCTGAATAGCCAACGCCTTTCTGCTGATGAGATTTCTGCACAGGCCGATCTGCGCCAACTGTATGCACAGCGTGAAAACTTCCGGAAAAACAATTGGGAATTGCTGACACGCAATTATGAGAAAAGCGTATTCTATCAGTTGGATTTAGCGGATGTTGCAGAAAATTTTCACCGCCTGGAGTTGAAGAAGCCGGATGTGTTGCCGGCTGATGCTCCTCAGATGCAACGTATTCATAATCGTATGCTCCGGGCGCAGATAGATAAACTGGATGGAAATGATTTCCGGGATGATGAAAAAGAAGCTTTCGGCCTGTTGCGCGAAGGATTGCTGACGGATTTGTATGAACGCAAAAGCCGTCCGCACCTGAATGTATATAGCGATCAGATTGTATGGGGGCGTAGTCCTGTGCGTATAGATGCTGCCGGTGGTTGGACAGATACTCCGCCATATTCTCTTTTTGCCGGTGGAAATGTGGTGAACCTGGCAATAGAACTGAACGGTCAGCCTCCCTTGCAGGTATATGTGAAGCCTTGCAAAGATTTTCACATCGTGTTGCGTTCCATCGATATGGGAGCGATGGAGGTGGTGAACGATTTCGATGAATTGCAGGATTACTGCAAGATTGGTTCCCCCTTCTCCATTCCGAAAGCGGCGTTGACGCTGGCAGGTTTTGGTCCCGCATTTTCGGAGGTGGCCTATCCCTCTTTGGAAAAACAGTTGCAGGCATTCGGCACAGGTATAGAAATAACTTTATTGTCCGCTATTCCCGCCGGTTCGGGCTTGGGAACCAGTTCGATACTGGCCTCTACCGTATTAGGCTCTTTGAGTGATTTCTGCGGCCTGATGTGGGACAAGAACGAAATATGCCGCCGTACTCTTGCCCTGGAGCAACTGTTGACGACAGGCGGTGGCTGGCAAGACCAGTATGGCGGTGTGCTACAAGGCATCAAACTATTGCAGACGGAACCGGGCTTTGTGCAGAATCCGCTGGTGCGTTGGCTGCCCGAACATCTTTTCACGCATCCCGAATATCGCGATTGCCACCTATTATATTATACCGGAATAACGCGTACAGCCAAGGGAATCCTGGCAGAAATTGTACGTTCCATGTTCCTCAATTCGTCTGTTCACCTGGGCATACTGGAAAATATGAAGGCGCATGCGCTGGATATGGCAGAAGCCATTCAGCGAAATGATTTCGAAACTTACGGTGCACTGATCGGCAAGACCTGGGCACAGAATAAGGCTTTGGACTGTGGCACGAATCCTCCGGCGGTGGAAGCGATTATCGACCGTATCAAGGATTATACACTGGGATATAAATTGCCGGGTGCCGGTGGCGGTGGCTATTTATATATGGTGGCGAAAGATCCGCAGGCGGCATTGCGCATCCGGGAGATATTGATGCAAGATGTGCCGAATCCGAGGGCGCGTTTTGTGGAAATGGCGTTGTCGGGGACGGGATTCCAGGTGTCAAGGTCTTAAAATACTATTCGTGATGATAAGGCCCGCCGCTAAGTATATTCATTGCCCGGTACAACTGTTCCACGAAGATAAGCCGCACCATCTGATGCGAAAAAGTCATTTTGGAGAGAGACATCTTCTCGTGTGCCGCCTGATATACTTTTTGTGAGAAACCATACGGTCCTCCGATAACGAATACAAGCCGTTTGTTTACGGTATTCATCTTGCGCTTCATATAGTCTGCGAATTCTATGGAGCGCATTTCTTTTCCTCCCTCGTCCAGCAATACGATGACATCGCCCGGTTGGAATGCTTTGCATATCAATTCCCCTTCTTTTTCTTTCTGCACTTCCATTGAAAGGCTCTTGGTATTCTTCAATTCCGGGATGACTTCCATTTCGAATGTCAGATAGCGTTTGGTGCGCTGCACATAGTCGTTAATGGCGGTGATAAAATGCGGTTCTACTGTTCTTCCTACGACGAGTAAGGTTGTTTTCATGCTGCTTGAGTTATGATTCGCGCACAAATTTAGCGCTTTTTTATTGTATTCTACAATAAATGCTTACCTTTGCGTATCATTAATACTTGTGATTATGAAAAAACGAGTAGTTTTGCTGTTGACCTGTCTCTTCATGTGGATGTCCTCGCTCTTTGCGCAGGATGTGCCTGTGGGGGTGATTGTGGCCTTCAAGAAAGGAAACTCTCAGGAACTAAACAGGTATCTGGGTGATAAAGTGGATTTGATTATCCAAAATCGCACGACCAACGCTGACAAGCAAACAGCGGAAGGAGCCATGGCCGGTTTCTTTGCCGATAACAAAGTCAGCAGCTTTGATGTGAACCACCAGGGAAAGCGCGATGAGTCGAGTTTCATCATCGGTACTTTGGCGACTAAGAACGGAAACTTTCGGGTGAATTGTTTCTTCAGAAAGGTACAGAACAAATATGTCATACATCAAATAAGAATAGATAAGACGAATGAATAAGGAAGAAGAATTGATTGACAGGCTGATAGACCTCGCCTTTGCCGAAGACATAGGCGACGGCGACCATACCACCCTTTCATGCATCCCCGCCACGGCGATGGGTAAGTCCAAACTTTTGATTAAAGAACCGGGCATATTGGCCGGTATCGAAGTAGCCAAAGAAGTTTTCCACCGTTTCGACCCGACTATGCAGGTAGAGGTGTTCATCAACGATGGTGCGGAGGTGAAACCGGGCGACGTGGCTATGGTGGTGGAAGGCAAAGTACAGTCTCTGTTGCAGACGGAGCGCCTGATGCTGAACATCATGCAGCGCATGAGTGGAATTGCCACCATGACACACCGATATGCTGAGAAACTGAAAGGTACGAATACACGTGTGCTCGATACCCGTAAGACTACTCCGGGCATGCGTATCCTTGAGAAAATGGCAGTGAAGATTGGTGGCGGTGTAAACCATCGTATCGGTCTTTTCGATATGATCTTGTTGAAAGACAATCATGTGGACTTTGCCGGAGGCATTGATAAAGCCATCAACCGTGCCAAGGAATACTGCAAAGAGAAAGGCAAAGACCTTAAAATAGAGATTGAAGTACGCAACTTCGATGAATTGCAGCAGGTGCTCGACCTCGGCGGTGTAGACCGGATCATGTTCGACAACTTCACGCCCGAAATGACGAAGAAAGCTGTGGATATGGTAGCAGGCCGTTACGAAACCGAGTCTTCCGGCGGCATCACGTTCGATACGCTGCGCGACTATGCCGAATGTGGCGTAGACTTTATCTCAGTCGGCGCTCTGACCCACTCCGTGAAAGGATTGGATATGAGCTTTAAAGCATGTTGACAAAGGCAGAAAGCCGTATTTAAAGAATAGCAGGAAGCTTCTCATAAGTTTGCCATCATATTGCAATCTTTATGAGAAGCTTTCTTCTTAAAATGCACCAGAAAAGCATGGAAAAGATAGACTGGAATAAAATAAAAACTACTATTAAAAAATGGAAGCCGGGCGAGTATGTACGGCAAACTTCTATTGTTGTAATTGGTGTGCTGATAACTTTCGTTGGCAGCGAGTTGGTCACCAGATGTTCGGAACAGGCGGATATTAAATCTACTATGTTGCTGATTGGGGATGAACTGAAAAGTAATCGGAAGAACTTTGAAGAGATTATGTCTGAGTTCAGTGAAGATGAACGTCTTTCTGCTTTGTTGGTGGAACATGATATGGATATCCGCTCAATACCGGAAGATTCCTTGAAACAATTCCGCTTCATTTTAGGGCACATCCGCAGCTATTCTTATACCCAGAATGCGCTGGATATACTTAAAAGCTCTATGCTGATGCAGAAAATATCTGATAAGGAGCTTTTGCTGTTGCTGACTGAGATATATGAGACATTAGAAGGATGTAAACTGACTATGAATGGGTATTATGATATGAAGGAGGAGGCGTTTCATCCTTTTTATTTGTCACTGACTGATGAACAAATAAGCACGGTAAATGAAGGAGGCTGGGAAGCATGGGAAATATATGTTTCGGATAAGAAACTGAGAAACTTTCTGAGAATCCCCCAGAAGTATTTTACTCCCGATTATAGAAAACGTGTGGGGCAAAAGCTTGATAAGATGATACGAACTATTGAAGAGAAATATGGCTCAAAATAAATGCTTATGGGAAATATCGATAAGATAAAGTCTACGGTTAAAGGCTGGAGATTGGGAGATTATTTCCGTCAGTTCAGTATTGTGGCGGCAGGTATCATTGTAACTTTTTGGGGAAGCGATAAGATTACGGAGCATAGTCGTCAAAAAGAGGTACGGGCTGCGATGCAACTGATTACGGAAGAATTGGAGTATAATAGGAAGGAGTTGTGCTATATAAAGCACTTGCTGGATATAGACAGGCATATGAGTTCTTTGTTGATAAAGCATAAAATGGATGTATCAGGAATACCGGCGGATACTTTAAGCAAATATGACAAGCTTTTCAATAATATGAATGAACTCTCGTATAAAACTGATGCATTGGATGTGCTGAAAGGTTCTTCGTTGATGCAGTATATTTCAGACAAGCGTTTGTTGCAGGATATATTGCAAACCTATTTTGAGTTGGGGAGACGGAAGAAAGATGTCGGTGATTACTATGCAGCAAAAACAGATGTACTTATGGGACTTGTTATGTCCAGGAATGTAAAGTTTGCTTTGGAAGCTGACAACGATTTGCTGGATCAAGTCTCATTTCTTATAAGTAATGATGAATTTGTCAATTTCGTCATAATGGTACCCGGTTTCTTGTATTGGGATGAATTTGATGAACTGGATGAAAAGCTTGACAAGCAAATACAGACTTTGAAAGCAAAGTATAAATAATCTCCGTTCTTTAACTTCTTTTTAGATATAACATTGCAGCATTCTTCGGAAAGCTGCGTCTAACTAACAAATGACGCGAAGAGGCGTCCGTTAAAAAGAGCACTGACGTTGGAAAATGATATAGAACTGATAGAGGGCTGCCGGGCAGGGAAAGATTCTGCTCGTAAGGAACTGTACACCCTTTATGCCAAGCAGATGCTTGCGGTATGTTACCGCTATACGGGCGACGTGGATGCGGCGCATGACGTACTGCACGATGGGTTCATCAAAATTTTCACCCACTTCACTTTCCGGGGCGAATGTGCACTGGCAACGTGGGTGACAAGAGTAATGGTGACACAGGCAATAGACTATCTACGAAGGCAGAAACGCATCACCCAACTGGTGGTGAACGAAGAACAATTGCCCGACCTGCCCGACGAAGCAAGTATAGCCGACAATGGCGACCGCCTCTCCGAAGAACGATTAATGGCATTTGTGGCAGAATTGCCTGATGGATGCCGAACCGTTTTCAACTTGTATGTGTTTGAAGAGAAATCGCACAAGGAAATAGCGGAAATGCTTGGGATTAAGGTACATTCATCCACCTCGCAATTGCATCGCGCCAAAAATTTGTTAGCAAAAAGAATTAAAGAATATACAGAGTATGAAAGGAAATGATGAAATAACCGGTTTGTTCCGCAGTCGCCTCGCTGGTGCAGAGATGACGGTACGGGATGGCTTTTGGGAAAAGCTGCAAGGCGACCTTTCGAAAGCCGGAGCCGATGCGACGGATGCTTCCGCAGCTGTTGCATCCGGACAGGCTGCCAACTTATCCGGGCAAAAACAAAAGAGTTTCATCCTTACTCCACGGTTCTACCGGGTGGCGGCTGCCGCTTCCGTAGTATTGGTGTTGGGAGCCGCTTCCGCTGCATTCTGGTATTTCTCTCCGAAAGAAGAAATCCAGGAAGCATTTACGAAGGTCGCTACCCTGACACCGGAAGGCAGTCTGAACGGAGACGCGGTGCAGGAGAAATTCCCTTCTATCCATGATACCAACCCGACGGCACAGAAGCCCGGTCACAAACATCCGGGACAATCTTCATCCACTGTGGCGCTTGCTTCAAGCGGTGAAGAAGATGAATCCGTATCTGTCACCGTTTCTATTACAATCAGGCAGCGCGTATACGGCAACCATCAGCAGGGAGGAAATGGCATGTATGGCCAGAACGCTTCAACTCAGAATGGAAATGGTTATCATGTGACAACCGATCCCGTAAATACAACACCCGGTGCTGATTCTAACGCTCATTCCAAACGTACAGATGCCGCGTTGGCAAGTACCAATGTTGCAGGCAAAAAACAGAACTGGGCTTTCAAAGCCGGAATCGGCACATCGTTACCAAAAGGTGATTTCGGAATGCCTTTCACTGCCAACTTTTCAGCAGAACGCCGTCTGAATAAACATTTCTCCCTTGAGGCAGGTTTACAGTACAACCGCTTGGATGGAGATCATGCATTGCATACGTTGGCTGTTCCCGTGAAACTGAATGCGATGCTGGCAAGTAATTCCAAAGTAGACTTCTATGCTACGCTGGGCGGAGCTGCCGAGAAGTGCATAGCCGGAGCGGAAGACAACGGTTTCGGTGCAGAACCTATACAATTGTCCATAGCCGCCGGTCTGGGTGTCCGTTATAAACTTAACGACCGGATAGCCCTGTTTGCCGAACCTACGGTGTCCCATCATTTTGATACAGACTCGCAGACAAAAACGCTGCGTACGGAACGTCCAACGAACCTTAACCTGCTTTGCGGTGTTCGTATGACATATTAACCTTAAAACAATACAATAATGAGAACTCTATATACTATACTCGCTGGCGGACGAATCAATATCCGCTCATGTCGTGCCGCAATGCTGGCGTTGCTGCTTTGCCTTTCTCTTTCTTTTGTGTCGTGCACGGAGGAAACGCTTGATTACAATAATCCCGATGTGGATTTGTTTGTGAAGCAACTGAAGGGCGGAAAGTATTCGGTAGAAAGTCCGGAAGGTCTGAACACTGTGCCCCGGTTTACCGTTGACGATATAGAAGGTCTGTTGAAGTATGCTGAAGACCTGACGGTAATCCCTTCTTTCCCGTTGGCGCCGGTTTCTTATTCGGCTGGAGGCAAACTCCGTTTGGGGGAATGCATCTTGTGGACGGTGGAGACCATCCGTCTGGGACAGAATGCTTCGATGGGTTGTAAGATGGTGCATGCGGATGCGGAAAATTATGAAGGCATCTACTTCTTGTCCGACGACGAAGTGCTGGATGCCGCCGCCCGTTATCGCCGTTGGTGGGAGAGCCGCAAATATCCCCGCACGATGTGGACCATAGACCCCTGTTACGATGAACCGCTTTGCGGAAGCGGATATATGTGGTGGTAAGACAATAAATTAATGAGAAAATATTGCACTATAATCGGACTGCTTTTTGCAGTAGTCCTTCCCCTTTGCGCTCAGAACTGGACACCTCAGGACTCTCTGCGATTGCGCCGCCTGCTGGACGGAGAGGGGGAAGTGAAGTTGAATCCGAAGGTACTGGAAGAGTTGGGAATAGACCAACCCGTAGGTAAGCAACTGATGTCAACGGAAAAACAATGGCTGGATTTCAACACGGCACTGCCCGAAGTACCGAATGTGCCGAAGAAGAAAGTGATTCTAACTTTGCGCCCTTATACGGCAAATACAAAATACAACTGGGATCCGGTATATCAGAAGAGGATTAAAATAGATAAGAATACGTGGCGTGGCGATCCTTTTTATGAGCTTAAACTGCTCAAAATTTATAGTGACTGGGCGAAACATCCTCTGGATAAGGGCATACGCAAAAGTATAGATGAGATTGAGGCGACCGGATTACGCTATCGGGTGACGGAACGGGCGAATAATATGGCGGTGGGCAGTTGGCAAGGTGCCAGTGGCGGAGGTATAGGCGGGTTAAATCTTATGGCACCTTTCACCAAAGATTTCTGGAATCCCAAAGGACGCAAGCGTCGTGCCCGTACTCTGGAAGTATTGAAGGCATATGGTGACTCTATAACGGTGTCGAGAAAAGCACCGGCCAAGGCTATTAGTAATTAAGGAAAAGATTTGTTTATTAAAGGATGTGTTTATTATAGGGATAATTGTTTAATCTTCATTTGTATTATTTGTGCACCCGGTCATACGTATGTTGTATATTCGTATTTCCGGGTGTTTCTTTTATGACAAATCGTCTTTTTGTCCGAACCTTTCATCCTTTTTTCTTGTTTCTTCCTAATAATGCCTAAATGAAGGAACTATGAACAGAATTACTTCCCTTTTCGGAATAAAATATCCAATAATCCAAGGCGGTATGGTTTGGTGTAGTGGTTGGCGCTTGGCGTCGGCAGTAAGTAATGCGGGTGGGTTGGGCTTGCTTGGGGCAGGTTCGATGCATCCCGAAACATTGCGTGAACACATCCGTAAATGCCGTGCCGCTACGCATCACGCTTTTGGAGTGAATATTCCGTTGATGTATCCGCAGATTGAAGAAATCATGCAGATAGTAGTGGACGAGGGAGTCAATATAGTATTTACCTCCGCCGGGAGTCCCGCCAAATGGACGGGATGGCTGAAGGAGAGAGGTGTGACAGTGGTACATGTGGTTAGTTCTTCCCGCTTTGCGATGAAGGCCGAAGAGGCGGGTGTGGATGCTGTGGTGGCCGAAGGCTTTGAAGCCGGAGGACACAACGGAAGGGAAGAGACTACCACTTTGTGCCTGTTGCCTGCTGTACGCGCGGCTACAACTTTGCCGTTGATTGCTGCCGGAGGAATTGCTACGGGCGAAGCTATTCTTGCTACCCGTGTGTTGGGAGCGGAAGGTGTGCAGATTGGTACACGTTTTGCACTGACGGAGGAAAGCTCCGCCCACGAGTATTTTAAGGATTACTGCCTGCGTTTGCAGGAGGGGGACACGCGGTTGCTGTTGAAGAAACTTGCTCCGGTACGCCTGGCAAGAAGTAATTTCCGCGATGCGGTGGAGGCTGCCGAAGCTGTGGGGGCGACTCAGGATGAACTTCGCATTCTGCTGGCGCGGGGACGTGCCAAGAAAGGTATCTTTTATGGAGACCTGGAGGAAGGAGAATTGGAGATTGGCCAGGCATCAGCGTTGCTTTATGGCAGGCAGATACAGACTGTGGCGGAAGTGATGCAGGAGTTGATGGAAGGATATAAAAAAGCGTGGGATGCATTGAAAAGATTAGAGAGAGAATAGTTTCACGAGACGAATAATTGGGTCTTGTGATGTGAAAATATCCGTCTCGTGGGATGAAATGATTCGTCTCGTGAGGCGGATTTTTATTTTATCGGAGATGTGCCAAAAATCTTTTTACCACAGATACGTGGATTTGCACAGATTATAAAGTTGGGTATAAATCCTGATATTCCTGCCAATGTAAAATGAAAGTTATACCCCAATTACGGATAGTATAACCCTTATTACAGACACCTTATTATCAATAAAAAATAATTCATATCTTTGCTGCTGTTCAAATACTTAGGATTATGGAAAAGGTTATAAATCTGGATAATGTGGATCAGTACAATAATTTGTACGGACTTGAAACATTGCACCCTTTGGTAAGCGTTGTCGACCTTACGAAAGCGACGAAAGCGGTCAATCAAATACAAATGCATTATGGCGTTTACGCACTTTTTCTGAAGTTGGCAAAGACTTGTGATATTAAGTATGGCCGCCAGTCTTATGACTATCAGGAAGGTACTATTGTCTGTTTTGCACCCGGACAGACGATTAGTGTGAGTACGGTTGGTGACCAAATCAGCCAGCCCGTCTACGGTCTCGTCTTTCATCCCGATTTGATTCACGGGACTTCACTTGGGAAAACGATAAAGAACTATACCTTCTTCTCCTATGCAGTGCATGAGGCTTTGCACCTGTCCGACCAGGAAAAAGAAACCGTGATGGACTGCCTGAAGAAAATCAGCATCGAACTGGAACATCCCATAGACAAGCATAGCAAGTCATTGATTGCAATGAATATAGAACTCTTGCTCAACTATTGCATGCGTTTCTATGAACGCCAGTTCATCACCCGCAGCAATGCGAATAAAGATGCTTTGACGAAGTTCGAACAACTGTTGGATGAATATTTCCAGAGCGGTCTTCCGATGCAGGAGGGGTTGCCGTCAGTGAAATATTTCGCAGACAGGATTTATCTGTCTCCTAATTACTTTGGTGATATGATTAAGAAGGAAACCGGGAAAACGCCCCAGGAACATATACAGACAAAGGTCATCGAACTGGCCAAAGAGCACATCCTCGGAGCGGAAGAAACCATCAGCGAGATTGCTTACAGGCTGGGATTTCAGTATCCGCAGCACCTGAACCGCCTGTTTAAGAAGCGCGTAGGCTGCACCCCGAACGAATACCGACTGCAAAATTCATAGCTTTGAAAAAGGATATATTGAACATAGAGACTGTACATCAGTGCAATTGTTGCCTGGGCAACAAGACACTGCATCCGCTGGTGAGTGCTATCGACTTATCCAAAGCCAATGTGATGCAACGTACCATCAAGTTCGACTTTTACACCCTGTTATTGCTGGAAAGTGAATGTTGCGACTATATCTATGGACGTAAATACTACGACTATTCCAATGCCACCCTGTTGTTTCTGGCTCCGGGAGCATCTATCGATATGAATGACGGGAAGGTTCTTCTCCAAAAAGGTTGGCTGCTGGCATTCCATCCGGACTTTCTGTGTAATACCTCTCTGGAGCAGCACATCAGGCATTGTCCGTTCTTCTCTTACAGTCCCAATGAAGCGTTGCATCTGTCGTTGCGTGAGAAAACGAAAGCTGTGGAGTGTTTCTGCAATATTGAGCAGGAATTGAAGCATGCGATAGACTGCCATAGCAAGGTGTTAATCTCAAGATATATAGAATTGTTGCTGGATTATTGTTCCCGCTTTTACGAACGCCAGTTCATTACGCGGAATGAGGCGAATAAGACAATATTGTGTAAAATGGATACGCTGCTGGATGAATATATCCGCTCCGGGCAGTTGAAGACCAAGATATTGCCGACCGTAAAGTATTGTGCAAATCTACTTCACTTGTCGCCACGCTATTTCATGGACCTGTTGAAGTTTGAAACGGGGAAGAACCTGGACGAATATTTCCAGTTGAAAAGGATAGAGATAGCCAAGAAAATGTTGTCTGCCAATGAGAATACCGTTGGTTCGGTTGCCGAAATATTGGGCTTTTCAAGCGTGCAATATTTCAGCAACCTGTTCCGCAAACTGGTGGGGGTAGCCCCTAATGAATACAGGTTTTCACAGAACTAAGTACTTTTGATGTTCTGCGATATCCATATCCCTATATCTTGTTTGCTAAGCGCTGCCGCCATGAGGTCGGGAAATTTATCGGGTGTACAGGCGAAAGTCGGTACACCGATATTTGCCAGAAACTCCGCATGACTCTTGTCGTAAGAGGGGGCGCCGTCGTCATTCAGTGCAGGCAGAACGATGAGTTGCACACCACTGTTCACTAAAGATACGAATTTCTTGCGCATTTCCCGGGCATCGCCACCTTCATACAAGTCGGTAACCAGCACGAGTACCGTATCCTGCGGACGGGTAATCACTCCCTGGCAATAGGTCAGGGCACGGGCGATGTCCGTACCTCCACCCAACTGCACACCAAAGAGAAGGTCTACCGGGTCTTGCAAATCGTCGGTCAGGTCTACAACCGCCGTATCAAATACTACCATCCGCGTGCTTACTGCCGGAATGGAAGCCAGCACCGAGCCGAATATCCCGGAATAAATCACCGATGTTCCCATTGAACCGCTCTGGTCCAGACAGAGGATGATGTCTTTCATCGCTTTCCGCTTCCTGCCGTAACCGATGCGCACTTCTGGGATAATCGTCTTATATTCTGGCTGATAATTTTTCAGGTTCTTGGTGATGGTGGTTTTCCAGTCTATTTCGTTATAACGCGGATTTCTCTGGCGGGCGGAACGATTGAGTGCTCCCGTCACAGCCTGTTGGGTAGGGGCGGAGAGTTTGCGCAACAATTCATCCACTACTTTGCGGACTACCTGCCGTGCCATTTCCTTGTTCTTTTCCGGGATTACACGGCTGAGCGACATCAGCGTAGCTACCAGATGCACATCCGGCACTACGGTTTCCAGCATTTCCTTTTCCGTCAGCAGTGAGGTGATGTTCAGCCGTTTGATGGCATCGCGTTGGATGACTTGTACCACCGTCTGCGGGAAAAACTCGCGGATGTCTCCCAGCCAACGGCTTACTTTCGGGGCGGATGAGCCGAGTCCGCCGCGCCGGTCACTGTCGTACACAGCTTCCAGAGACTGGTCGATGCGTTGCTCTTCCTGCGTCAGCGTGATGCCTGTACCGTCGGCCTCGTTTCCACCCAATATCAGGCGCCATCTTTTCAGATATTCTTCTTCCATTGTTTACTCTTTACTTCGTTTCAATTCCTAATAATTGGCGGATCAGCGGGATTACTTTGGCAGCTTCCGCCTCATTGTGGGCGGAGACTGTGACCGTCTGCGTCTGTATGCCGCCTGCACCGCTTGCTTTGGCTTTTTCGCCCAGTTTGCGGCGTTCCGGTGGGGTGAACTCGCTGAATGTGCGTTTCAATATGGGGAGCAGTTCCATGAAAGTCTCCTTGTCCTGTCCGCATACCCAGTTGTTTACAAGATTCCAAAGATTGTCATCCAACAACAGGATAGCTCCGGAAGAACGGAGAAATCCTTCGAACCAGTATGCCATGTCTGCCGGAGCGTTGCCGACGGAAGAATAGTAACTGAGGGTGTTCTGTGCCTCCTCCGGTGAAATGTCCCCTTTGTCGTTCAGCAAGCGTGTGGCATAGCCGGACAGCAACGGATGCACATTGACGGAAGTGCGCACCTGGCGGATAAATTCAAGCCACATGGTGTTCAGTTCCGGATCGTTGAGGGTAGATACCGCATAGTCCGTAGACACCAGTTTGTTGAGAATATCCGCTGCCGCCTCTTCATCGATATTGATGCAGACAAGTACGCCGCCCGCAAGGATACGGGCAATCATGGCATGAAGCATATTACCTACTTTAGAGAAATCCAGATTGCGCACATTGCCATAACGGACGATGCTGACCAGGTCGGGAACGGCTTCCATCATTTCGATAATATCGGTAGAAGCAGCCGAAAGACGGTCGAGTTGTACGGTCATGGCATCTACTAAATCCGGCAGATTGGCGGGAATCACCCGGTCGAGCAGATGGGTGAGTTCCGGAATATGCCTTATCTCTCCGGTCTGTTTGAGCAGATACTTTTGGGTGGCTTCTTCCAGTGTATTTCCCCAGATAGCTTTCTCGATGATGCTGATAATCTGTTCCGGTTTGTGGTAAAGCGTCCATTTTTCTTTGAACGTACCTTTACCGTCGGAGCTGCCCGGGATAGCCCAATCTATTTCTAAAAGGTACAGGCGGTGGAAGAAGATACTTCTTTCCAGATCGTTCGGTTTACGAAGGTCGAGCGTCAGTTCTTTGATTTCGGCGGTAAACGGAACGCGCAGCCGCTTTTGTACCTTTTCCACATCCACCAATAGGGGAACTTTGGGAACATTGTCCGGAACACGCCCCAAACGGTCGCTGATGATAAGTTCCTCTTTGATGATTTGCAGAAGGATGTTGTCGCCAAAGCCCATGACGGTGGTAATGGCTTCGTTGAACTCTGCCAGCGAAGGGGCGGGGAGGTTGCGCAAAGCAGCCGTCACCTGTGCCAGACGAACCGTTTCGATGACGTGGGCCACTGAAATATCCATGTTCTTCTTGCGGAAAAGCGAGGCGGCCTGACTGATCCAGAGAGTACCGTCATCTTCGGGATGATGCCAGAGATAATGATACCAGCCGGGAGACTCTATTCCCGCTCCGTACCCGCTGCGGAAGGAGAGGCGGTCGTAGGTCCAGGGTATCCAGGTACATTCCACTTTTACTTTGGCGAGTCCTTTCAGCAGTTCATTGTCTTCTTTCACTTTGGGCATATTTTCAAGTGCAGGAACATGCCAGGCACCACAAACCACGGCGATACGTTCGAAGTTCTCTTTCTGTGCCGCACGTATCATCTTGCGCATCCAGGCTTCACGGAGCAGGTCGCGGGGAGAGGTATGTTTGGGAAGTTCTTCGCGTAGTGCGGTGACTGCCTCTTGCACTGCCAGAAATACGTCGGCACTGTCTTTGCGGTGCTCGATGGTAGTTTCCCACCAACATTCGCCATCCGTATATCCGGCGGCTTCCGCCAGATAGTCGAAAGGGTCTCTGTATATATCGCCGGTTTCTTCTTCAGTTTCGGAGACAGTTTCTTGTTCTTTTGCACTTATTTCCGCTTCTTGAATGCTTGTTTCTGTTTCAGCAATAACTTCCTGTGCCGTCTCTTGTCCTTCCGGTTCGTCCTGCGGCGTTTCTTCTTTTTCCTCTTTGGCAGGCTTTTGACTCAGCGCCATAGAGTGTGTCAGAGGCAAATCGAAGAAACGCAACGGCACTTCATTGCGCATTGCATAACATATCGTCTGCCACTCCGGAGAGAACTCGGCGAACGGATAGAACACGGCATTCTGCGGCTGGTCGGGCTGATAGGCAAGCAGGGCAACGGGCGGTTCCATTTGCTCGTTCAATGCACATGGAAGCAATGCCTCAGCTTCTGCCGGACCTTCCAGAAGGATAAGGTCAGGCTGTAGCTCCTGCAAGTATTCCAGTACATTCCGGCACGAACCGGGACCGTGGTGCCTTATTCCTAATAAATGAATGGACATTTTTTGAGTCTTTTAGTTCATTAAGATTTTATTTGATTAACAGATGATTTGACAAGAGTAACTTCATTCTCCTCCCAAGAGGAGGGGAATTGAGATACTCCTTTGAGACACTCTTATCAAATCATATCTCTTGAAGCCCGGTAAATATCTTTCCATCCATCGCGGTTCTTCACAACCGTCTCCATATACTCCTGCCATACCACCTTATCCTGTACGGGATCTTTCACCACTGCACCCAGAATCCCCGAAACAAGGTCTTCGGCATGTATCTGCCCATCTCCGAAATAACCTGCCATAGCCAGACCATTATTCACTACGGAGATAGCCTCAGCCGTACTTAATGTACCACTGGGTGTTTTCAACTTCGTCTTTCCATCATTGGTAGCTCCCTGCCGCAGTTCACGGAAAATGGTTACTACACGACGGATTTCTTCAAGTGCCGGTTTCTCTGCCGGAAGTTGCATCACCTTTTCAAAGCTTTCCACGCGACGGCGTACAATATCTATTTCTTCATCAATGCTATCCGGCAGGGGCAGGATAACAGTGTTGAAACGACGTTTCAAAGCGCTCGATAAATCATTGACTCCTTTATCGCGGTTGTTGGCAGTAGCAATGATATTGAATCCTCGTATTGCCTGCACCTCCTTATTCAATTCAGGAACGGGAAGCGTCTTTTCAGAAAGAATCGTGATCAGCGTATCCTGCACGTCCGAGCCGATACGGGTTAACTCCTCGATACGTCCTATCTTACCCTCCTGCATCGCCTTCATAATCGGCGTTTGCACCAAAGCCCCTTCACTCGGGCCTTCCGCCAGCAAGCGGGCATAGTTCCATCCGTAGCGAATCGCCTCTTCTCCCGTTCCGGCAGTACCTTGCACTATCAGCGTGGAATTGCCGGAGATAGCCGCAGCAATATGTTCGCTCACCCAGCTTTTCGCTGTACCCGGAAGTCCATAGAGCAAAAGTGCACGGTCGGTTACCAGTGTGGCGACTGCAATCTCCATCAGGCGGCGGTTGCCTATATATTTAGGTGAAATCTCGAATCCGTTTTTCAGTTTGCCCCCCATCAGGTAAGTAACTACGGATTGCGGAGACATCTCCCAGTTCTCGGGAACAGAATTTGTTTCATTCTTTTTCAGTTCGTGCAACTCTTCTGCGAATTGCTGTTCGGCATGTTGTCTAAGTAAGGTACTCATATCGTTTTTATATTATTTATTGTCATTGAACATGGTATTTATTTTCTCTTTCATTCTCATGTATTCAGCTATCGACCGACTGAATTTTGCTGCGAAGTGGTCCGCTTCATTTGCCAGTGTATATTTCTCCAGTTGGGGGTACACTTCCCGGGGCAAGTAGAGCGCCAAGCGTTCTGCAGTCTCTTTTGGAGGATAATAATAATCGCTTTGGAACAATCGCTGCAATACCCGTACGGAGAACTTTGGTCCCCACTGTTTTCCGTCTTCGTTATACCAGGAGTCGAGGGCACTGAGGTTCTTGTTTGTGGTCTGGAAGTCGATCTCTTCCCGTTGTTCAGGTGTCAGCAATCCTATCAACGAAGCAAAATGATGTTCACTCGCATCTTCTTTCAGCGTTTGGTAAGCCCATAAGTTATCATTGAAATTCACTATCGGCCGGCGCAGGTTGAAGTATTGGCTGAACGGAGGCTTTTTTGCCAGTTTGGCGGCTGCCTTTTCCGGAGAACAGTCGTATAATTCCGCCCAGAAACTGAGGGGTACACGTTCCGCAAGCTGACGCAGAAGAAATTCGTCGTCCTTCTCCATTTTATTGGGGCTGACTTCTTCCAGTCCTAATTTCTTTAGTTCCGGAGTAAAAGCGATTTTCTCATACGACCAACCCAGCAGCATCTTATGACGGAGTTTTCCACGCAGCAAGTCGCAGTATGTCTTTACCAATTCGGAGTCGGGCAGACTGCATAACAGCCGACGGGCGGTTTCTTTTACATTGCTACTCCGGTCGGTGGTGATAATTTCTTGCAGGAAAGGCTCATCTTTCTTGCTCAGGTTGATGCGAAGGCACTGTATCAGTTCGTCACGGTGGGCGGCAGACTCATTTTTCAATTCGGTTTGCAACAAGGCAAGTCCCTGTTCCGGGGCTTCTTTTCTCAGACGTTGCAACATTCGCTTCCGTTCTTCGTGCGAGGCGGTTTCCCAAGTCTCGTTTCCGGTGTCTCCCCAGTCGGGAAGTTCCATGTGCGGGAGTAGCCAGCGGCCACGGTTTCCCGTCAGCAAAGAGAGCAATGACTGTTCTTCGTGCTTGTCGGGGTTGTTGCGGTCGTAGGCTCGGGAGATTAACGGGCGCAGGTAGAAAGGCGGAATCAGCTTGTTGCATCGCACCGCTTTCCGGTAAGCATATAATAAGAGGTATCGGTTGCGTTCGTTCACCATCTGGACGAGCATTTCGCCGACGGCACGGTCAAAGTAAGGCAGGCTGTCTTCCGGAGCTTCACTGATGGCAGTGGTTTCTTCGGCGGGTTGCGGTTCTGTTCCGGCACGTTGATAGGCGAAGGTTAACGCTGCTATCTGATAGAAAGCGGCTTCCGCATCTTCGGCTTTTTCCTGCAGGAGGCGGAAGTTCTCTTCCAATGCTTCCGGGAAGCCGGACGGGGTGAATTCTTTGGTTGCAGTTCCCAGTAATGCTGCATTTATGATTGGCTCAGTTATGTTCATCTCTCCAAATATAACAGTTAGATTGATACCACATCGTGTTCAGTTCCCAGCAATTGGCATCCGCCAGCAGGAAAGCTGCAAAAGGCTTTCCGCCTGTGACGGCAAGGATGTCTGTTTTCGTTGTTTCCTGCATCTGCACAGGCATGCGTTCGTCGTTCACGTCTTGTATGTACAGTTGCTTTCCTTGTGCGGACAGCCTGATGTTCTCTACCAATATAGGTACGTTTTCGGCAAACGGATTGACTTGCAGCGTTTCCCTGTATCGGCTTGCGGCTTCCTGCAGGTTGCTGCAAAAATGCGGAACGTATGTCTCACCGGATAATTCGCATTCCTTGAACAGTGCGCGCAGATTGCCTACTCCTTTGTAGAAACAGAGTTTGGCGTGATAGATGCTTCCGGGTACAAGGTTGTATTCGGGCAATGAGCCGGGAGTCGTGAAGCTGAGGTAAACGGCGAAACGGTTGCTTTGCTGACCATGCAGCCAGTAAATATCATTGTTCAGTTCATTCACCTTTTGGCTCTTTTTGTGGAGTACTATCCATTGGTCCTCAATGGCTTCTCCTGCCAGCACCTCTTCTTTAGCCTGCGGGTAACCTATCTGGGTACGAATTTCATTCTGCCAGTCTTCCGGTTGCTGTTCCAGATTTTTATAAGCTTTCATCAGCAGATAGAGCTTTCCGAGTTGGTCGGTCAGTTTGTACTTCCAGGTTTCATTGTAGAAGTTGATTTCCTGAATGGTTCTCAACCGGTTGGCAAGTCCGGGAGCCTGTGCATCGACCATGCGGCGGGCAATACCGTCAAAAAGAGTATAAGCCCGTTCCGGTATGTTGATTAACCCGTTGCGCAACAAGTCCTTCATCCAGATTTCCAATTCGTCTATACCGTTCAGCACTTTGGTATGGCGCATGGCTTGCCGTTTGGCTTGTGCCGCTTCGTCTACGGGAGCATCGCTTTTGGCTTTCTGCTCTTTCTTTTCCGCTTTTTCTTCCCGTTTGGAAAGCCAGGCGGTCACCCAGTCCGATTCGTCCGTTTCTTTGAATAAATCAGTTTGCGCGGCATACAGAAATAAAAGTCCCAACCCGTGTTTACATGGAAATTTCCGGCTTGGGCACGAACATTTGAATGCAATATTTTTTGTATCGACTACGGTCTGGTATGGAGTCTTTCCACTTCCCTGGCAGTGTCCCCAGATGGCACGGTCACTGTGTTCCAGCAGTACCCATTTGGCTTTTGTCGCTAAGCCTTTTCCCGCTTTCACGGAAGCGGCATCCGGGGCTAATTGTATAATTTGTTCTTCTGTTAGATTTAATAACATGATTATCGTGGCCTGTTATTACTATATTTTGATTTGCAAGTATAGCGTTTTTTTTCTGTTTTCCGGCTTTCTTGAGGAAAAGAGTAAGAAAAACATGTATATTTGTGATTGAACAGAAATAAGACTATCTAATGAATACAGATTTTATAAACCTGACAACAGAAAACCTTGCCAGTGAGCATTTATGCTGCATTATCCGTAGTAAAAAGCATCATCCGGGCGTTGAAGCAAAGCGGCAATGGCTTGCAGAACGCTTGAAGGAAGGACATGTCTTCAGAAAGTTGAATGTGAAAGGCTGCGTTTTCATTGAATATGCTCCTCTTGAAATGGCTTGGGTACCTATCATTGGCGACAACTATTATTATGTGTATTGCCTGTGGGTTACGGGTGGTCCGAAAGGAAGTGGGTATGGACGCGCGTTGATGGAGTACTGCCTGGCTGATGCCAAAGAAAAAGGAAAATCCGGTGTTTGTATGCTTGGAGCGAAGAAACAAAAATCCTGGCTTTCCGACCAGTCATTTGCGAAGAAGTTTGGCTTTGAGGTGGTTGATACTACCGATAATGGGTATGAATTGCTTGCCCTTTCTTTTGACGGGACAACACCTGAGTTCGCTCCCAATGCTAAGAAATTAGAGATTGAAAACAAAGAACTGACTGTTTATTATGATATGCAATGCCCCTATATCTGTCAAAGCATTGAGAACGTAAAGCAGTATTGTGAAGTGAATGATGTTCCGGTCTCCTTCATTCAAGTAGATACGTTGCAAAAAGCAAAGGAATTGCCTTGTGTTTTCAATAACTGGGCGACGTTCTATAAAGGAAACTTTGAGACCGTGAATTTATTGTTGGATGTCAACTATTTAAAGAGAATACTCAAAAAATAAAAATGGGTTCCCTTTTTTGATTATATTTGCCTCATAACTTTTAAAATACCACAGTTATGAGAAAAGTACAACTATTGTTAGTTTGTTTAGTGCTTTCAGTGGCTGCTTCTGCTGCTGATAAGGTAGTTAAGTTACCGAAACCTAATTTGAGCCGTGCTGGTGCAGTAATGAAAGCACTGTCCGAACGTCAGTCTACACGCGAATATGCTTCGAAGGCGTTGAGTCTTGCCGACTTGTCGGATTTGTTATGGGCTGCTAACGGAATCAACCGTCCGGAGTCTGGAAAACGGACTGCTCCGTCGGCTTTGAATAAGCAGGATGTAGATGTGTATGTGATACTGCCCGAAGGGAGCTATTTGTATGACGCAAAAAATCATCAGTTAATTCTGGTTTCTGAAGGAGATTATCGCGATGCGGTTGCCGGCGGACAGAACTTTGTGAAAGCAGCTCCGTTATCTTTGGTATTGGTTAGTGATGTTTCCCGTTTTGGTGATGCTCAAAAAACACAGAATCAAGTAGTGGGAGCGCTGGATGTCGGCATTGTTTCGCAGAATATTTCTTTGTTCTGTTCTGTTGCCAAATTGGCTACAGTGCCGCGTGGTTCGATGGATGCCGCTCAGCTAAAGAAAGTCTTAAAACTGAAAGACGCGCAGATTCCTATGTTGAATCACCCTGTGGGCTACTTTAAATGATGGAATAAATAAAAGAGATGAGGAGCAAAGACAATGATAGTATTGACTTTGCTCCTCATTTTTATGTAAGGCGTGGTCATTAACTTTGATATGCAGGAAACAAGATATTATGAAAATAATGATTACCTTTGAAGCACTAATAAAGAAAAGTGTATGACAATGGCATATAATCCTCAGTTGCGGAAACTCCCTATCGGGATACAGACGTTTGGAAAGATTCGGGAAGGTAACTATCTGTATGTGGATAAAACCGAATTTGTGTGGAAGATAGCTTCCACGGAAACTCCTTATTTCCTGAGCCGCCCCCGCCGTTTCGGTAAGAGTTTGCTTTTGTCTACTTTCGAGGCTTACTTCGAAGGGAAAAAAGAACTGTTCACAGGACTGGCTATCGAACAGTTGGAGACGGAATGGAAGAAGTATCCGGTGCTGCACTTGGACTTGAATGCGGAAAAGTATGATTCACTGGAACGGCTGCATAATATTCTTGATAATAGCTTGAATATGTGGGAGGATCGTTTTGGAAGAGATGCGAGGGAAGTTACTCTTTCCGGACGTTTCTCCGGCATCATCCGTCGTGCCAGCGAACAAGCCGGTTGCGGTGTAGTTGTCTTGATAGACGAATATGACAAACCTTTGCTGCAAACCCTTGACAGTGATGATGAGTTGTTGGAAGAGTATCGCACAACCTTGAAAGCCTTCTACGGTGTATTGAAGAGTGCTGACCGCTATCTGCGTTTTGTCTTCATTACGGGAGTGACGAAATTCTCGCAAGTCAGTGTGTTCAGTGATCTGAACCAGTTGAATGATATCAGCATGAAGCCTCAGTATGCCACACTTTGCGGTATCACCGAACAGGAGTTAGTCGAAGTTTTTACTCCGGAACTCCAGCATTTGGCTGAAGCCAATGGGTTGATCGGGGGAGAAACTCTTCAGAGAATGAAAGCTATGTATGACGGTTATCATTTCTGTGAGTTTGCTAAAGGTGTCTTTAACCCATTCAGTGTACTCAATGTATTTGACGGTTATAAGTTCGACAACTATTGGTTTCAGACCGGTACTCCGACTTTCCTTGTCCATATCTTACAAAAAACAAAATATGACTTGCGTATTTTGCTCAATGGCATTGAAGCCCCGTCTTCCGTATTCTCCGAGTATCGGGTGGATTCCAATAATCCTATTCCATTGATTTACCAAAGCGGCTATCTGACAATCAAGGGTTTTAATGAGCGTTTTCGTAGCTATCTGTTGGAGTTTCCCAATGACGAAGTACGTTACGGTTTTATCAATTTCCTTGTGCCGTTCTATACCGGAGTGAGGAATGAAGATCAGGGCTTTTATGTCGGTAAATTCGTCAACGAATTGGAGAGTGGCGATTATGATGCTTTCCTCACCCGCTTGCAGGCTTTCTTTGCCGATTTCCCTTACGAATTGAATGAGCAGACTGAACGTCACTATCAAGTTGTGTTCTATCTTGTCTTTAAGTTGATGGGGCAATTTACTCAGGTTGAAGTACAAAGTGCCCGTGGACGTGCAGATGCTGTGGTGAAAACCCCTCAATACATTTACGTCTTCGAATTTAAATTGCATGATACTGCGGAAGCGGCGTTGAAGCAAATTGGTGAGAAAGATTATTTGATACCTTATCAGGCTGACGGGCGTGAAGTGATAAAACTCGGTGTGGAATTCAGTGTTGAGAAACGCAATATCAATCGCTGGCTGGCTGTAATGTCATAATAAAAAGGGTTATCCTCTTCAAGAAGATAACCCTTACATTACATGAATTTACTCTATTTTTTAGCCTTTTGTTTATTTGGCATCTTCAATAATAGAACAGATACTAACCCGGTTCCAATCCGGTTCTGTGAACATGTCACCCACTCCCTGACCTTCGGCAGTAATACGTGACGGGTTGATTTTATACTTATTCACCAAGATTGTTTTTACAGCTTCGGCACGCGCTTTAGCTATTCTTGCATTGACTTCGGCACTACCTTCCGGTGAAGCGTATCCCTTAATTACCACTGTTGTATTTGCGTATTTCTTCATGTAAGAAGCTACACGTTCCACATTTGGCAACTGAGAGGCATCGACTGTAGATCTACCTTGTCTGAAAGTAATGATGGATTCCGGAATACGGCTGGTTTCCACTACCGTCTCAACAGGAATTACCCGGTTCTGTAAGTTATTGACTTCCTGTTGCAGTGCACTGATCTTCTGTGCGTCAACATTGATCTGACCGTTCTTCTCATTCACTTGCGAGCGAAGATTATTGATAGAATTGTTCAGGTCGCTTATCTCGGCCGGATCATAGAGTTTCGCCAAAGTGAAGTGATGGCTTCCGTTGCTGCCACCAAAGTGATAAGCTACGCCTGCCGTCAGCTCAAATGCCGCATTGTTTGCATTGAAGCGGCTCCGGTTGTGATCACCTTGCATATCATATACCAGTGCCGGTTTTACTCCTACCGTCCAAGCTTTAGCTTCGCCAAGGTTGAAGTTGAAGTTCAGTCCGAAACGACTGGACCAGGAATTCACATCTCCAGGGCCGTCCATGTAGTAGTGCAGCCATCCCGCACCGGCCACGGCTTCGACTTCGAATATGCGGGGAACGCCCGTATAACCTGCGAACAGGTTCATCAAGTTGACCTTACCCAATAAGCTAAGGTCGGAAACATCGAAAGCTGTCTTGCTGTTCGTAGTATTTATATATCCCATACCTTGAACACCCAGTCCGAAAACAGGAGTCAGTTGCTTGGTAAACTCAAGTCCCAAAGCCGGACGGGCGTTCTTAAAGAATGCGCTGTGGGTTAGGGGAGTTATCATGCCGGTTTTTAGTTCTACAGACCAGTTGTCTGTGAATTTGCTGCCTTGTACAGTAGTCTGAGCATTCGCTGTGAATGCTGCTGCTACAAAAACTGATAGAATAATTGACTTTTTCATAATTAAAATAATAATTAATTGGTAATATTGCAAAATTCTTATATTCTGAAGCGTTTTGCCTTTTCTTCAGAATTTGAGAAATTATGAGTTTAGGTTATTATGCTAATTTTCCGTATTTACCTTGATTCGCTTGGGTAAATATCTAATGTTCAGTGACTAATTCCTTTTTCATAATTTTATTTCTTTAATTCATGTTTAAGTTTGCTATTTGCTTATGACAACATTGTGTCTGAAGAATAGTTCGATAACCGAAAGTGAAATTAACAAAAATTTAGCATTGTGTAATTTGTGTTTAAGTCAGGGTGCTTGCTTAATAAATATATGTCAACTGATTCATAACGGAAAAAAGGAATCAAATGATAACTTAGCGCAGCCTAAGGCTTTCAGCCTTGAGCTGCGCAATAATCACCTGTTCCATTCATAACCGCTCCGGAAAGAGATAAATACTGATTAATTGAAATCCATATCTAAAATCTCGTTTGCCTCAAATCTCCATAAAAGAGACCTGTTCAGATCATTGAGCGTTTGCCCTGCTGGAAAATGAGCTCGCTCAAGATTCAGAATCTGAAAAATAGTTTTGTGCAATTTGCTCTCACTACTCTCACTGATATGTCAATGAATTGTCTCTTAGAGTATTAATTATAGTGATGGCAAAATAAAAAGTGAGAGCAACTTGCTTGCCCTCACTCCGTTTTTAACAGTTCTACATTTTAACTTCTTCTGTTACACCATAATAGCCCGGATTCGCCACATATAGCGGTTGTGTCAGAATTCCGATGTTTTTCAGCTTTCCTTCCTCTTTCAGGCGCCGTATATGCCTCATTGCAGTCGATTTCATCATACCGCACACTTTTTGGAAGTCACATCTGGTCAGCATCCGGTGTTCGCTGAAATAATTCGTCAGCCGTCGGTCAATCTCTTCGTCCGTCAGTTTATTGGAGTGCCCGTTATGCTTGATGTTTTTCAACCGGACGGCGCCGATTTCATTTTTCAGAGTCTGGTCCGCCCGGAACTTGATGCCTTTCAGTTTTACTTTCGTATTTTTCCGTTTCGTATCTTTGGTGATTTCACCCGTGCAAGTCAGAGTGGGGTGGAAATAGCCGATCCCATCCAGATGCACCTGTTTGCCTTCTGCCAGTTCGTCGCCCATCGCATGCGACAGGGCATCGAGCACGGCGCTTACATCCGTTTCCGTTAGTGAGCAACGTTCTTGAATTTTTCGCCGCAGCCTGGCCGTGTCCGCTGTGCCGTTGAGCGTGATGCGTGCGTGAAGTTTCGTTTCCTCCTGAGGTTGGCTTGGGGCCACCGGGTTTTCATACCACTCGAATAAGATTGCCATCGTTGTTTGTTTTTAAATGAATGATGCATTAATTTGTTTTACATAAGGGATAGTTACGTTTAGGTAACGGCAGGGGTGTGCGTCAACCAAGATTGACAGCTCTGCCAACCTTGATGAACGGTTCCGTCAACCCATATTGACGGGCCTGTTCACCTGGGTTGACACCCTGTTCCCGTTACTGCAAATATACAAAATAAATAAGGGTAAGTCAAGTGATTCCTTATGTTTCTCTCAATTATTATTGATGTATTTTGATTGAAGTGGCGCAGTTGGATTTTATTTCAGTAAATGTGCAATAAATACTCCTGAAAGCTTGACTTTGCCTTTCTAATGTTGTACTTTAGCAGTCCCGTAATAGGAAGGCTGTAAATAAATAAATTTCAAAAACATAATTGGATGAGAATCACCTTGATAAGACATGACAAAGAGAGTGGTAAGGAAATGCTCACAGTCTGTGACGCCGGTGTGCTGATGGAGAAAATGAAATCAGAAACAAAAGCCGGGTATGTGACAGGACTCCGAACCGTCCTGCCGGAACTGGAAGGAACCCATGCGATGTACGAGCATATTGACAAATTACCTCGTATTTATCCCGCGTTGGAGTATGCCCGTACCAAAGATGGCGGGCGGAAGATGAAGCAATACAACGGACTGGTGCAGCTGGAAGTGAAAAAGCTGGCAGGTTTGGGAGAAGCTGACCTGGTGAAGCGGCAAGCCATGTTGTTGCCGCAGACTTTCGCCGCTTTTTGCGGTTCCAGCGGAAAGAGCGTGAAGATATGGATACGTTTTGCCCTGCCTGACGGAAATTTGCCTAAAAGGGAACAGGAGGCGATGCTTTTCCATGCGCATGCCTACAGGTTGGCTGTAAGTTGTTACCAGCCGTTACTCCCGTTTCCCATTACTTTGAGAGAACCTTCGCTGACACAAAGTTGCCGCATGACGCTGGATGAACAGCCCGAATATAATCCGGCTGCCGTATCGTTTTGTCTGGAACAGCCCTTCTCCATGCCCGGAGAAGAGACTTTCCGGCAACGTCGCCTGGCGGAGAAAAATCCGTTGCTGCGGATGGAGCCGGGCTATGAGACTTCGCAAACATTTGTCATGCTTTTTGAGAGTGCGCTCGACAAGGCTTTCCGCGAGCTGGAGAACTGGAGGCGGGGCGATGATTTACAGCCTTTGCTCGTCCACCTTGCCGAACACTGCTACAAAGCAGGCATACCGGAAGAGGAAGTGGTGCGGCAGGTGCTGATTCATTATTATCGCCAGTCCGATGAGCAGACGGTGCGCACTATACTTCATAACCTGTATCAGGAATGTAAAGGTTTCGGTAAAAAGAGCGCACTGACTCCCGAACAAGACACCGCGTTGAGGCTGGAGGAGTTTATGGGACGCCGCTATGAGTTCCGCTATAATACGGTCTTGAATGACCTTGAGTTCCGCCAGCGCGATTCCATTCATTTTTATTTTAAGACTATGGACCGCAGGGCGCGCAACAGTATTGCCATCAATGCCCTGAAAGAAGGTATCCGTGCCTGGGACAGAGATGTGGAACGCTATCTGACGTCCGACTTCGTGCCTCTGTACAATCCGGTCGAGGAGTATCTTTGCGGTGTGGGTCGCTGGGATGGGAAAGACCGCATCCGGGCGCTTGCCGACCTCGTGCCGTGCAACAATCCATATTGGCGGGATCTGTTCTATCGCTGGTTTCTCAGTATGGTGGCGCATTGGAGGGGACTCGACCGGCAGCATGGCAACAGTACGTCGCCTCTGTTGGTAGGTGCGCAAGGCTTCCGGAAATCTACGTATTGCCGCATTATTCTGCCACCCGAGTTGCGTTTTGGCTATACGGACAGTCTTGACTTTAAGAGCAAGCAGGATGCCGAACGCTATCTGGGGCGCTTTATGCTGGTCAATCTGGATGAATTCGACCAGATTAATCTCAATCAGCAGGGCTTTCTGAAACATTTGCTTCAGAAGCCGGTGGCTAATCTGCGGAAACCTTATGCGAACAGTATTCAGGAGGTGCGCCGTTACGCTTCGTTTATCGGTACGAGCAATCAGATGGATTTGCTGACCGATCCCAGTGGTAGCCGCCGTTTCATCTGCATTGAGGTGACTGCACCTATCGATACGAATGTTGCCATCAATTACAGGCAGCTGTATGCCCAGGCCATGCATGATATATATAAAGGTGAACGTTACTGGCTGGACGATAAAGATGAGGCGATTCTGAAACAAACCAATCGCGATTTTGAACAGGTCACTCCGCTTGAGCAGCTTTTCAGTAGCTACTTCCAGCCTGCGGAAAGTGAAGAGGCGGGAGAGTGGCTGACTGCCATGGAAATCTTCAACTATTTGCAGACCAAGACCCGGGACAGATTGTCAATCAGTAAAATAGCATGCTTCGGCCGCTCACTTCGGAAACTGGACATTCCTTGTAAGAAGTCGAATAGGGGAACGGTTTATCTTTTGGAGAAGGTAGGATGAAGTTTGGTTGGCATTTAAATATCTAATAATGTGTGGAGTACTGTAGTCGAAAGAAAGGTTATTGCCATATAAAAAATAAAAGAATGGTGTTTAACATGAATGTGCTGGAAGTTTTTGTATTTTTGTAACCATGTTATATTATAGAAGAAAAATATTATTGGCGTTGATAGAAGTTTTTGGTGGACATTTAACAGCAAAACAACTTCAAAAGTATTTGTTCCTTTTTACGAGGAAACAAGAAGAAAAAGCGTATGATTTTATTCCGTACTATTATGGCTGTTTTTCATTTCAAGCGAATCAGGATATCATGACTTTATCAAAATTGGGCTATTTAAGTATTATACGGGATGAAAATGGCCGTAGAATACAAATAGTTAAACCGGGAAATTATATATTAATGCTTGATATGTTTGAACAACATGCTATAAAAGAAATAAGGGATATGTTTGGACAATTTTCTCAAAGTGAGTTAATAAGGTATACTTATGTGAACTATCCTTATTATGCAACAAAAAGTGTTATTGCAAAAGATTTACTAAATGAGACAGAATTATCTATTATTGAAAAGCAAAAAAGAAAATTCGTGGAGCCTAAACTCTTTACGATAGGATATGAAGGGCGATCTTTAGAGAAATATATGAATATTCTTATAATCAATGATGTTCATGTGTTATGCGATGTTAGAAAGAATGCTTTTAGTCAAAAATATGGTTTTTCAAAGAGTCAATTAGAAAAAGCCTGTAGTGGGGTTGGAATAAAATATATTCATGTACCGCAATTAGGTATAGAGTCTGAATATAGACAAGATTTAAGGACGCAAAAGGATTATGACATACTTTTTGATGTATATGAAAAAACTACCTTAAAGGAAAATTGGAATTACTTATTGTATGTGCGCCAAGTAATAGATGAGGAAAAGCGTATAGCATTAACATGCTTTGAAGAAAACCCTATGCAGTGTCATCGCTCAAGAGTTGCAAAATATTTGATGAAGCTACCTAATATAAATTTTATTCTTAAACACTTATAATAATGACAATGACTCGGGTTTTAATAGCTGTTAAGACATATCCTACTTTATCAGAAAAATATGATGAATTGGTATGTACGGCAGGTTTCTTAGAGGATGGTACATGGATTAGAATATATCCGATTCCATTTCGTAAATTAAGTTATGATAGTAGATATCGTAAATGGCAATGGATAGAGATGGATTTGACTAAAAATAAAAGTGACTTTAGAAAAGAAAGTTTCCGTCCTGTAAATATAGATAATGATATAAAAATAGTAGGAGAAATTGGTACAAAAAATGGGTGGGCAAAAAGAAAATCTATTGTCCTCAAAAATGTACGTTATAATATGGCGGAGCTTATTGAAGAAGCTAAAAATCCGGAAATTGGTACTTCTTTAGCTGTTTTTAAGCCACAGATGATTGTTGATTTTGTGTGGGAAGAATGTGAGAGAGAATGGAATAAACAAAAACTAGAGACTGTATATGCTAATCAGTCTCAGCAAAGTTTATTTGATATAGAAGAAACAAAGAGGATATTTAAAATAGCTAAAAAACTTCCTTACGAGTTTTCGTATAAGTTTATATCGGAAGATGGTAAGCAACGGAAACTGATGGTTGAAGATTGGGAGTTAGGTATGCTTTATTGGAACTGTCTTGAAGCTGCGCATGGAAATGAGCAAATAGCATGTGAAAAAGTGAAGGAAAAGTACTTTTCTGAATGGTGTAATAAAAAAGACTTATATTTCTTTTTAGGAACAACTAAAAAATTTCATAATTTAGGAACTAATCCTTTTATTATTATTGGTACGTTTTATCCTCCTAAAGATCAACAATTAGCTTTGGCTTTTAGTGTATAATATGTTATAAATAAATGTTGGGGCTATTCTACTGACAGACTTCCCAGCACCAGCGCCACATTGCTTATTAAAGATCGGTCCAACTGGAACGGCGGATAATCCGTGTTGTCGGAGACGAGCATCACGTGCTGTTCATCTTCGCCCGGATGTACCCGCTTTATCAAAACTCCTTGGGGGGTAAGTAATAAATAAACCTTGTTCCATTGGAAGAAGAGGCTCTTGCAGGAAAGGGTCTTGCAAGCTATGATGTCTCCTCCTTTGTAATGTGGAGCCATGCTGTTGTCTTTTATGGGGATCAGAAAGTCGGCTTCCCTGAATAGGGGTAAGGAGAAATATTCGGTATTTTGAGAGATTGCTCCTTTTTTTTCGGCAAGTACTTCCGGTAATAGTTCATAGGAGATAAAAGGAATACCTTTTTTTTCTGTTATCGGAAATGAACGGATTCTTTTCAGGTGGGAGCGTATCATATTACCTTGGCCGGTGAGTAGCCAATCGGGATTTATTTCTTGATAAACGTTTAGGATATTTTCTAATTTATCAGTTCCGATAGCTCCATTGTTTTTTAGGGAACGTCCAAAAGAAGCGTTCGACATGCCGATACTTTTCTCAAAAGCGGAGATAGAAATACCTTTGAAATCAATATATTCTTTAATCCGCTGTAATACCATAGAACTATCCTCCTAAATAAAATTATGCAAAAACGGGAAATTTTCTACCATTTTATTTGTTTCATATTAGGAAATTTCCTATAATTGCGAAGACTTTTAAAAACAAACCGCTGTAAATATACAAAATAGCCAACTAAACAGAAAATGAATGAAACTATAACGCGACCAATAAATGAATTTTAGAAACTTAAAGGTAATTTTATGGAAAACGAAAATTTGGATTATGTTCATGGAAGTGACCTCTTGGTAGGCATTTTGGTAGAGGATGTATTTAATCCTCTGGGACACAGTAAGACTTGTACGATTACTAACACGGCTGAAACTAAAGACCGTGCAGTGAAACCGACATTGGAAGAGAAGGCGAAAGCTGCTGCTGCCGGTAAATGGAAAGAGAAATCAGTAAGTGGATTGAGCGTAAGCATCAGTTCCGAAGGGTTTGTTTTTTATGGTGATGGTATGGGTTATGACAAACTGCTGGAGATGTGGGAAAACGGGATGCCCGTTCCCGTGAAGTATGCGCTTCGTGGAGAAGAAGACACGAAGTATCGCCAGGGCAATTTCATTATTACTTCGTTGGAAGAAGTTTCTGCTGCCGATGATGATGCTACTTACAGCATTTCGCTGGAGAATAGCGGGCCTGTGGAGGTAAAAGTCGTTGCACCTAAAGCATGAGTATGAACAAAGTAGTATTGTACGGTAAGGAATATCCTAACCGGGTGACGATGGGGGCTATGATTGACTTCAAGCGGGCAACGGGTAAGGACGTCAATGAAATCGGTGCCGATATGGAACTGCTGACAATGTTTATGTTCTGCTGTGTGCGTTCGGCTTGCAGGGCGGATGAAGTGGCGTTTGACCTTAATTTTGAGCGTTTTGCTGACGGAATCGACTTGAGCGAATTCAATCGTTTTCAGGAAAGTGTGAGTGCCGGTGGTGAGGATGGTTCAAAAAAAAAGGGGTAGGCAAGGAGGCCGCAGGTATTGAAGAACTGTTAGGTTTGGCAATGGGGTGTATTGGGATAAGTTTAGACGATTTTCGCCGATGCACCCCTGCTGAGTTTGCAGCTATATATCGGGTTTGGCAGCAACATGATGAGCGGAATGTGCAGGATGGTTGGGAGCGGACACGCTTTTTGGCCTGTTGCATATTGCAACCGTATAGTAAAAAGAAGTTAAGTCCGACGGATGTATGCAGATTCTCGTGGGAGAGGAAACGGGAACAAGAAACTAAGAAAGAAATTAGTACGAAGGAAAGGTTCGAAGAGATTGCAAAGAAATGGGGGTAAAGAAAGGTTGCTGTTTACTTTTCTTTATCATTTGAGGAGTTGTTCTCATCCGATGAATTTGCATCTTTTTCACGAAGGTGTTGCAACTCTTTACGGGTCATGAGGGCTTCTTCTTTGTATTTAGCCCATTTTTCTTCTTCTTTGCGACGCTTTTCTTCTGCTTCTTGTCGTTCTCTTTCAGCTTTTTCACGTGCTAACCTTTCGCGGAGTTGTTGTAGTTCTTCGCGTTTAATTCTAGCTTCTTCTTTGCTTTTTTCTGCGGAGGCTTTTAATTTTTGTTCAAATTTACTTGGTTTGGGAGGGGCTTTTTTAGTCTTATCAATATTTGACAATTTACCACCTATATTCCAAGCTCCCAATCCAGCAAGAATTAAAAATATTAGTACTATATAAGGTCCCATAATTTTTTATTATTCATATGAGGTCATAAAGATATGGAAAAGATTACATATGACATAACATTTAACTTGAAAAATAATCCTTCAGGAGTTCTTCGGGAGATAAATAAACTTATGATTGACGTACAAGGTAGTATGCAAAAGATGACAAACCTTGCGTCACAACAAATAAGTATAATGCAGAGCCCGATAGATGAGGCTAGAGAGAAGTGGTTAAATTTGACAGGAGATGCAGGAGCTTATTTTGCTATTATTTCAGAAAATACCGCTGGAGTTGCCAGTTTTATTGAGATAAGGAAGTATTTAGATGATATTGGAGCTACAACTAAGATTACATCTATGGCTCAAGATGCTTACAACAAAATTGTAGGTGTAGGAGGGAGTGTCATTTCTGTGTATCAGATGCAAATAAGGGCAGCTCGTGCTGCAATTTCCACTACTACAGGTGCAACCAAAGCTCTAAATATGGTCATTGCAGCCAGTCCTTGGATGTTAGCAGCAGCAGGAATTGCAGCCGTAGCCACTGTTATATATAAGTTATGTACCAATAGCGATGAAGCAGCGAAAGCACAAGAAAGATTGAACAACTCCTATAAATCAGTACAACAAGAGGTTTCAACAGAAACTACAAAACTAAATCTCCTTTTTGATGAACTGAATAAGGCTCAAGAAGGAACAGATGCCTGGAAGCAGGCAAAAGATCGTATTGTATCTCAATATGGGGATTATCTAAAGCAGCTTGGCATTGAAATCACTGACGTAACCAGTGCAAAAGTTGCATACGACAAATTGAGTGCTTCTATTCGGGAGACAGCTCGTAGTCGTGCTTCTGAGAAAGCGTTATCTGAGGCAGGAGATAAATATGCCTCTACAGAAAGTGAGCAATTGACTAAAATGCGCGACAGCCTCATTAAAAATATGGGAGAGAAAACCGGAGGAGATATTTTTGAAGCTGCTGCGGCGAGTATCCGCAAAGGAGAGAATATATCCAAGGATTGGAGAAAGTTTATATTGGGGATTTCTACAAACATACATAGCAGTCAGATTGAATATGTAAAAGAATTATTGAAACCGTATGTGAAAGAGATTGAAAATGCAAACCAAGCTTATGAGAAGGAAGTAAAACGAGTAAAAGATGTATTAGGTACTCCTGTCGCTTCACAAACAAATGCAGGAGAAATAACTGGTAATGCAGTTGTAACAGGAGATAATAGTACTCCTCCGCCTCCCCCTGTTGTTACTCCTCATATAGAATTGAAACCTGCTGAAGGCAGTTTGGCTGCTTTAGAAGCAAAACTTTCGGAACTTAAAGAGAAACAACAGAAAGCACCTCTTGAAGAAATCGTTACTTTTTCAGTAGATATTGCCCAATTGCAGTCTGATATAGCTTCAGCCCAATCTATTATAAATAAGACAAATTTTCAGGCAGCGCATCCGGTGAAACCAACTGATTTGAACGCAACTCCTGTTGAAGGAAGATATATTACTACTGGTTCTTTGGATATTGACCCTAAAGATCATAAGTTAGGATTGAAAGATATGAAACTCGAACCGATGAACTTTGATATTCAAGATCCCTTAACCAGTATGGAAAAATGGAATGCAGCTGTGGCATTAGCAAGAGAACAAAATCAGGAACTGACGGATAATATGGGAGCGGTAGAAGGAATAGTAAGAAAAAATTATTTATTTTTTGCTTGCTTCTCTTCTTTTTTGCGACGTTTTTCTTCTTCCTTTTGTCGTTCTCTTTCTGCTTTTTCGAGTGCAAGCTTTTCACGAAGTTGTTGTAACTCTTCACGTGCTTTGAGTGCTTCTTCTCGGCTTTTTTGTGCAGAAGCTTTTAGCTTTTGTTCAAATTTACTAGGTTTGGATGCTTCTGTTTTTTCATCTGTATCTGTTTTCTTATTATTTAGCAAATCATGAAGTACACTTTGACCAGACCAAAAACCAAGAATCAGCATTATAAGAATAATGTATGGTCCCATAATCATTTTTTTAATAAGTTATGTGCAAATATATGGAGAAAATATCGTATAATATAACTTTTAACTTGAAAAATAACCCTTCAAGTTCTCTTCGAGAAATAAATAAGCTCTTGACTGATATACAAAGTAATACTCAGAAGATGACTGCTGTAGTTTCAGCTCAAATGAATATGATGCAAAATCCTGTTGATGAGATTAGAGCAAAATGGATAGACCTAACGAAGAATACAGGTGCTTATTTTGCTATTTTCTCAGAAAATTCTTCTGGAGTACTCCTTCTAATTACTATGTATGAGAAATTGAATAAAATAGGTGTTACGACTAAGATTGCGTCTGTAGCTCAAAATGTTTACAATAAAATTGTAGGCGTTGGAGAAAGAGCTATTTATGTGTATCAGATGCAAGTCTTAACTGCCCGTACAGCAATTTCCACCACTACTGGTGCCACCAAAGCCTTAAATATAGCTTTAGCAGCTAGTCCTTGGATATTAGGAGCCACTTTAATTGCCGGTGCTGCCGTTGCTATATATAAATTCTGTTCAGGTAGTAATGATGCGGCTAAGGCTCAAGGACGCTTGAATGACATAATGACTACGATGAATAAAGAAGTGGCTACGGAGCGTCTTGCTTTGGATAATCTCTTTACCCCCTTGAATAAAGCCCGTGAAGGAACAGAAGAATGGCAGAAAGCAAAAGATGACATTGTTGCTAGGTACGGTGATTATCTTGAGAAAATGGATATTGAAATAACCAATGCAGATACAGCTCGAATTGCGTATGATAAACTAAGTGAGGCTATTTTGAACACTGCCCGTTCTCGTGCTATGGAAAAAGCGACATCCGGAGCTGGCGAGGTGTATGCAGAGTCTGAAACAAATGCATTGAAAGATATTCGTAACCACTTAAACAAAGGTATCGGTGAAGGAGCAGGAAAAATAACTGCCGATCAGGCTGAAGAGGCTTTTATGCAAATTCGGGATGCTATACGTAGTGGAAGCGATATTCCGAAAGAAGCACAAGAAATACTGGAAAGTGCCAAAACTAGTTATTCCAATCAGTTTGGAAGCTATATAATTAATCCTTTAGCCGAATATATTTATAAAAGGTTGAACGATGTGCGTAAGGCACAGGATGTTTATAAGAAAGAAATGGCTGATGCGAAAGCTATGTTTGGAGGAACTGATAATTTGTTGGGAGTATCATCGGGTGCTGAGGTCCCAATAGGTAATGTGGTTGTAACGAATAATGACAATTATAAGGATGATAAGAATACACCTTCTATTACTCCTTATATAGAATTGAAACCTGCCGAAGGAAGTTTGGCTGCTTTAGAAGCAAAACTTTCGGAACTTAAAGAGAAACAACAGAAAGCACCTCTTGAAGAAATCGTTACTTTTTCAGTAGATATTGCCCAATTGCAGTCTGATATAGCTTCAGCCCAATCTATTATAAATAAGACAAATTTTCAGGCAGCGCATCCGGTGAAACCAACTGATTTGAACGCAACTCCTGTTGAAGGAAGATATATTACTACTGGTTCTTTGGATATTGACCCTAAAGATCATAAGTTAGGATTGAAAGATGTGAAACTCGAACCGATGAACTTTGATATTCAGGATCCCTTAACCAGTATGGAGAAATGGAATGAGGCTGTGGGATTGGCAAGAGAAAAGAATCAGGAACTGACGGATAATATGGGAGCGGTAGGTAATGCAATGGGAAGTGTGGGTAATCTGATAGGTGGAGCAGCAGGTGAATGGTTGCAATGGGGAGCCAATGCGGTGCAGGCAATAGGACAAGCTATCCCGCAAGTTTTGGCATTATTAGGTGTTCAATCTACGCAAGCTACGGCTAACACTGTTGTTGCTGGCACAGGGGCGGCTGCCAGTGTGTCGAGTATTCCTATTGTAGGACCTATATTGGCTATTGCGGCTGTGGCAAGTGTATTGGGTGCTTTGGCTAATCTGCCTAAATTTGCTTATGGTGGTATAGCCTATGGCCCTACTTTAGGTCTTTTCGGTGAATATACGGGTGCGATGAATAATCCAGAAGTGGTGGCACCGCTGAACAGATTGAGGCAGTTGATACAGCCTGTTGGAAATGCGAATGTTGGCGGTACTGTGGAATTTAAGATTGCCGGACGTTATCTGAAAGGAATATTGAACCGTGAAGGAAACTTGAATAACAGAAGCTAAAAAAGAAGTTATGCAATACTTGAAATATAAAGGAGAGTTTTTAAGCCGGAATAACACAGTATGCTCTGTAGAGATATATCGGGAGGCTACTGCTGCCTATGCTCTGATAGGGAAATTACAATTCCCTTCAGATGAACCTGTCGTCATAGAATGGGCACATTCCGACAAGGAGAAAAGCTTGTGCGGAAGTGTAGCCGACGTTACTATTATAAGTCCGGGAGACCGTACTTACGAAGACTTATATACCATTACTCCCGGAGATATCACCTTGAAAATATACCGTAACGGCTCTCTTTATTGGAGCGGGACTCTTGACCCTGAATTTTATGAAGAACCTTATTCTTCGGGAGCTGAATATGAAGTGACACTCACTTTCAGTGACTTCGGAATATTGAATCGCATGAAATACAATATGGAAGGCATGCAGTCCATGCAGGACATTATGAATGACGCATTGCAACGGGCGAAACTGGGACATTGTTCCCCAGTCCGACAATACATATCTACTTGTATGAAAGGGAACGCGACACCCGTCACATTGTCCGACCTGAGTTTGCGGGCGGACAACTTCTATGATGAGGATGGGGAGGCTCTTTCCATGTACGAAGTTTTGGAAGGCATGTTGCAGCCACTAGGGTTACGGATGGTGCAACAGGCGGGAGAAGTGTACGTGTACGATCTGAACGCTCTGTACCAAAAGGTCGGTACGGAACAAGTACGTTGGGAATCGACCGATCAACAGATGGGTACGGATAAAGTGGCAAACAATGTGAAAATCACCTTTTCACCCTATAGCGATGCAAGGCTGTTGGCCGGAGACTTGAAGTATGGAGGTGATAAAACCGAAAATACGGGTATTCAGCCCGATGGTTCCAGCTGCTATAAATATCTTCCAAACTATAAAAAACCGGAGGATTACGACTGGGATTACAGTGATATTTCTTTCTTGATGTATGTGGGCAGCAAGGGTACAGGAACAAGTAGTTCTTTTTATAAGCGTTATTTTGAGATAGCACCTATATTGGGAGGTTCCAAGAACACGGGAGTGGCTTACTTTTTTTATACCGGCTACGGTTCTCTGGCTTCAGGAGTACCTAAACCGGTAGGAACACCTCCATCGACTCGTAATGATACTCCTGTAATAAAAACGGAGAAGATATATCTACCTGCAATAGGTGTGGACGAAGCGGCGCATACTTTGCTGCGCCTGCAACTTGGCATACTGATAGATGCACGCTATAACCCTTTCAGTGACGCTGATGGTGATAACGAGAAAGGGAACTATAATGCTATACTGAATGATGCCGGTTATCTGTATCTTCCATTCCGTGCCGTAATATATGATAATGCCGGCAACGTACTGTGTCATTATGTCAATAAGTACGAAATTACTAAGACTTATTTGGAGCCGCACATGAAATATACCACTGGAAAATGGGTGGATGGGGCACCGGCCGAATGGGACGAAGCGGTGCTGGCCTACTATAATACTGACGACCCCGGAGGGACACTACAATCGTTGGGCTGGAGAACCAATCGGCAGACACTGATGCGGAACAAAAAATTTATTATGCGGAGGCCGTCATGGCTGAAGGTTGACGACGGACAATATATGGCATATCCTCCTGTATCCGGATATTTAGAGATCAGTATACTGACAGGTATGAGAACGTATAAAACGTTTTTGTGGAGTTCCCGGGAGGATATCAACGATATAGTGGCAGAGACGGATATAACCTCCCGCGTGCGTTGGATGCTCTATAAGCTTCCGGCACTGTCCGTGGTAAGGACGAATTCTGTATTCGAGGAGTATAGTAGTGATGATGTGGAGTATACCGGAGTACTGAACGAGAATGCTAAAGACAACATAAAAATAGATACAATCTGTGGTACCATGGAGGACGTAAATCCTGCGGCGCGGGGAGCTTACCACCAAACTTCCACCGGGCTGCAGATAACAGAAATGACCAGAGCCGGACGCACCACGCAGGTGGAACACCTATTGATAGGTACGCTTTACAGTCAATACGCAGAACGAAAAACCGTATTGTCGGGCACAACCCGGCTGACGGGGGGAGGATTGAAGTCGTGTACTGATGCGAATCAAGAAGATAAGCGTTTTATTGTATTGCAAGACGTACAGGACTTGATAGCTGATGAACGGGAGTTGAAAATGGTGGAATTGCGACCGGATGAATATGAAGAGAAATAAAATAGTATGTTGAAAGACATTGGAGTGGTATTTTAAAAAGGAATTATTATATGAACAAGAAAACTTATACAGCCGGTACTGTACTGCGTACTCCTTTGCCACGGAGTAAGCGGCTTAGAGAACTCGGAATAGGAGGAACTTTATCCAATTCATCTACTGTGGTTAGTGTGACGGGTGGTTCGTCTTCATCTGGTTCTACAAATGATGGGCATACGCATACCAACAAGGCTGACATAGACAAGATTATCACTGATAATGACCGCTATGTTTATCTGAAACAACTTGAAGAAACGGAAGGCGGGTATGAATATATAGAAAAGAAAGCTAAAGTGGGTTTTGCCGATGAAGCGGAGCATTCCGCAAAGGCCGACAATGCCATCCATGCCGACAAGGCATATGACGTAGATACTGACAGTCCGGTATATGATAAGTTTTTGAGGAAAGATGTGGCGGATATTGCTGCCAAAATCACGACCTTTCTTGAAGGTTTATGTGTAGGCGGTAGCGGGCATGGTATATCCGTCGGTGATTCAAATGTCGTCACAGCAGTCTTCGACGAACTTAAGAATGTTTTCGGCATTGTGTCTTCCGGTTTTGTTGCCGGAGATTTGGGAACCGGTTTCAGCCTTAAATATAATCCGGAGACGGGAAGATCTTATTTTGAGGTGGACGAACTCCTCGTGCGGAAACTGGCGTATTTCGTTGAATTGGTCATCAAACGTTTGTCTCACGTCGGTGGGGAAATCATTCTGACTCCGGCATCATTGAAGTGCGTCAAGGTGGAGGAATACGATACTTATTACCGTTGTTACTTTGAGCAGGATAATGGAGATGCATCCATCGTACAGGAATTCAGAGCCGATGACCAGGCATGTGCACAAACTTTTAATATCAAGGAAGAAACGTCTCACAATGTGGCTAATCACTATTATTGGCGTTTGGTGGTTGGCGTAGGTGACAATTACATCGATCTCTCAAAGGCGGATTGTAAAACAGGCAGCGGGACTCCTGAGGCCGGAGACTCCATCGTGCAGCTTGGCAACCGGACGGACACGACCCGGCAGAATGCGATAATCCTTTCGACCGTAGGTGAGGACGCTCCTTCCATCAAACAGTATAAAGGGATTGACCGGTATTCTTTGGCGGGCAAAGAAGTCACCGTTATTTCTCCGCTCCTGAACAAATTTATCGGGCAGTTTATTTCCGAAGCGACCGGAAAGAGCTATGACAGCATGTTCAATGAACTTCAGGCAGATCTTGGCCTGATAAAGGAGCAGACGGATAAGGAATATACGATATGGTTCTTTGAATACGCTCCGACATTAGGCAATATCCCGGCCTCGGATTGGAATACCAACGAATTGAAGACGATGCATGAGCAGGATTTGTTCTATAATACCGCATCCGGATTGGCTTATAGGTTCGTAAAGTCGGCTGATGCCTGGGAGTGGGCGGATATTACCGACCAACAAACGGTTAAGGCTTTAGAGAATGCGGCCAAGGCACAGGATACGGCAGACGGTAAACGGCGTGTGTTTGTGGAACAGCCAATGGATGCGCAAGCGTATGACATAGGAGACTTGTGGACCAATGCAACTTATCCGTCCGCTGCTCCCTATACTTATGAGAATGATACCCTTGTGTGCAAGACGGCGAAGGTTGCCGGGGCGGGGTTCAGTATTGAGCACTGGAAACCTGCGGGCAATGCTACGACTGCGTATATAAAGAATCTGGGTGACAGTATCCTTGCGCAAGTAAGTGACAGCCATGATGAACTGGACGGGCTTATTACACAAAATCAAGCGTCGACCGATGCGGCTATCCGGGAGGCTGAAATTAAGATAGCTTCGGCAAGCGGTGCGGCGGCTGACGCTATGGCCAAAGCTTTGGAAGCGTTCAACAATGCCGGGGCGGCTCAGGACAGCGCGGATGAAGCGAATGATGCGGCAAGTAAGAATGCCGCCGCCATACAGGTGACGGAAAGAGAGATAACAGCACTGGCCGCCAAGGTCAGTACTGACGCTGACGGGAATATTACCAATATAGACAGATCCGGACTGGTGACTACGGCGGAAATGAATTCGTTGATAAGCGAGAAGTTCAGTTTTGATGCTTCAGGGAATGTTACGAACATCAGTACGGCCGGACTTGTTACCACCACCGACGGGGGAAACGGTTTTGCTTCGCTTTTTGTTCAAGCCGTGATTGCTGATGACAACATTGTGAAGCAGGCTGACATCGAATTATTTATAACAGAGACCGAAGCGGGCGAACTTATTTCCAACGCTACTATCCAGGCTGACCGAATTAATTTTCTAGGTAAAACGGTAATCAACGGGAAATTTATGGTGGATGTGGACGGCAATGTTACGATGAACGACTTTACGGCGAACAACGGGATTTTCAATGGGGAGGTCAATGCCGACAGCGGGAAGATTGGCGGTTTCTCTATCAAAACATCCAGCCTGGAATCCAAGGCGGGGGGTGAAAGCATGCTGTTGTCTTCATCACTGGTCAGATTCCTCGGGTCTTATTCAAGCGTGTTCATGGGAGCCGAGACGATGCCGTCCAGTAACGGTGGTTCATTTTCCACCCCCGTTCGCATCGAAGTGGACAGAACCATATCATCGATGTCCTACGGTAATGCGGGATTGTACCTTTCGGTGAAAGGTGCAAAGGCCTATGATGACTCAGACTGTCAGTTTACCGGGAACCATGCGCTGTACATTCCGCAAGGGGATGTTTGCGGATTTCGCCTGAGAGTCAGGAGAATTGGTGCAAGCTCCACATTGTCCGTAATGGACAGCATAGTGCTGGCCATAACTTTGGACATAACACTGACTGTGCCTCCATCCGCTGAAGACGGCCAGTTCTATTGGATAAGAAATGTATCGAACGGTGATATAACGATAGCCGGGACAAATCTCGTCGGATGGAAATCTGGAGGAACAAGCACGTCCATTAAGTTGACGAAGTCCAGTGCTACCGCAATGTATTATGACAAAGTCAATGACAAATGGTTTATGAACTGGGTAGATTGTTGGAATTAAATTAAAAAAACATTAATATGAGAATCAATTTTAAAGCATTCGAGGTGCAAACCTCCTTCGAAGGTGCCAAAAAGACCTTCGACATCGCGCATGAGTTAGGCAATATGATGATGTACAACGGCAGCATCCTGCTCGATATCGGATTTGAAGACCTTGCCAAAACAATCTATTATTCGGAAGGTGAGGTTGAAGTGCCGGCATGTTATAGTAAAGCCATCATTGAAGTGGTGAAGCAATCTTCTTTCATTGCGGCAATCAAACGTGAAGTAATTAATCAAATAAGTAATAATCAGTAACAATATGGGCTATATCAAGTTTGCCATGAGCATCAGGAAAAGCGATGAGGTGGGTAATACTACTCGCGTCGTTATCAGTCGAGTCGAGTCGGATATGGCGGATACGGGTATGCTTGAGACAAACCTGGTGATGCATGCTTTGGCGGCGAAAGGCGGTAAGGTAGAACAGGAGACAAAGGGATTCCCCTATAGTTTTCCATTAATATTTGGAGAGTAGATTATGGCACTGGATATAGGAACAAAGGTAGAGAACGAGGGTAAGAACTCGCAAGGACGCTTATCGGCAGCGGAATTCAATCAATTGATTGAACTGGTTAAGGTATTGGAGAAAAACAATGTTGCCGACCTGCAAAAGAAACTTACTATAATCGATGACACGCTGAATGAATTGAAAAATAGCGGCAGTGGCAGCGAGGCTATTGCGGAATTACGCAAACTGATTGATAAGGTGGCGGAAGACGCTCTCGTCATTGGCACTACCGAAGGAACGGCTTATGACGGTGCCATGGGTGCCACTTTGGAACAACTGGTACGGGAGCTTGCAGGCGGTGCCGGGACTATGTACAGTGTGTACGTTCGAAACAATATGCCTTCTTTGGGTTTTGCCGCACAATATGGTGAGGAGTGTGTGCTCGACTTTACCTTTGTCTCACAGTATCGGGACGACATCAGCGAGCCCTATAAACCGACCGGAGAATTGGGACTCTGCACGGTTATGGTAAAGAACTCTAAGTTCACCGATTTCACGGCTGTAAAGCGGATGGAGATATCGTCTAACGTTTCAGTCAAGCAGGACGTGTCCGAATGGTTGACCAGCGGCAGCAATAATATCAAAGTAAGCGTTGAGGGTGAGAATACCGACAAGACTACAGCTCCTGTTACTTATATCGTGCAATTGACTTCGCTTGGCATCAGTGCACCGAACTTCGCCTGGTGGATGGCATTTGCGGGAGACATACCCATTCCAATGATTATTAATGGCAACATCAGCAAAACGTTGCATATAGCAGTCACCGGAGATAACTACAATCAGGGTTATACCCAGAATCTTGGCACGGCCGTGTATCTGGATACTCCTTATATTTATACACTTTTGCATCCCGGAGCCACCGGTGTGTATAATGTCAGCTTCTACCTTTCGAATTCCGACAATACGATTCAGACGAAACTGGTGTCTGTGAACATCATGTGTTTTTCTTCGGGTGAGTCCGTGAAGCTGATGTGTGTGAACAACGTGACCGGATTGCTTACCAACTGGCAGGATAACAAAGTCTTCGATTATGCCATTTATGACGGTTCGTCTGCACAGACTGACGCTTTGTTTTCTATAACTAAAAACGGAACGGAAATATATAGTTCTGAGAATACCACTATTGCGACGAATGCAAAGAACACTTTCACTTATCCGATGGAAGTGGATACGGATGACGATGCGAATTTCGATGTTGTTGTGTCTGTCACCAGTGGCAGCAATAATCTGATTGAACCGATTACATTTGGCGTGAACAATTCGCTTGGATATTCCGCCACGGCGGGTGCAGTGCTTTATATTAACCCAAAGACACGCAGTAACTCACAATCCAACAGCCGCAGCATTGTGAATGAGGCGGATAAGTCGATGATTCCTGCAATCTGGAATAATCTTAACTGGGGTAATGATGGCTGGGTGACTGATGATGAAGGTGTGAAGGCATTGAAAATATTTGCCCGCAGTTCTGTGGTGATAGATTATCAGCCTTTTGCTGTTGAAGCTGCCCGCAGGGGGAAAACTATTGAACTTGATTTCAAGGTAGAGAATGCCTCGGATGCATCGAAGGATATTATTACTATTGCTGAGGGGAACGTCGGATTGAAGGTGTCCGGGGAGAATGTTTCTTTTTTCTCCCAGTCAGAAAACAAAAGTACAACGCAGGATGTACCTACTGACAACGGGGTACGCATCCGGCTTACTGTGGTTATCATGCCCGATGCCTACGGCAATGCGGGATTCAATATCGTTGCCATTTACATTAACGGAAAGAAGAATCGTCAGTATGTCTACAAAAGTAATGACTATTTCAAAAACAATGGAAAGATAATGCTGGGGAATGATTATGCCAACCTCTATCTGTACGGATTACGTGTGTATGATTCGGCGTTACCCTCGGAAGCTGTCCAGAAGAACTATATCAACCAGCTCGTAACAACCGATGAAAAACGAATAGAAAAGAATCTCAATCAGGTATTGGATGGTGAAGGGGGAAATATTGACTTCAATGCCACGAAAATGTTGTACAACGTGTTTGTGGTCGACAAACCTTTCCCGAACTTGAATAATCCTTCAGGAGTGGCAGGTAATCTGGAAGTCTTCTTTAAGGATAAACCGGAAAGGAATTTCACGCTTACCAATCTGCTGGTGGAGGGTCAGGGGACATCCTCCAAGAAATATCTGGAGTGGAATATCCGATTTAAAATGAAAGGGCTGAAAGATGCTGAGGGCAATAAGATAAACTCCGTCGCCACGTATGCGGATGGGACAACCGACAAGAACAAAGTACTCATGTTCGAAGGTGTGCCGAAGTCCGGGCGTCTGACGGCTAAGAAGAACTGGGCGAGTTCCATGCAGGATCATAAGGCCGGAAGTGTGGCTGCCTTCAATGATTTATATAAAGAAATAGGGTTGAGAAACGAGGCAATGGCAGCAGATGGAGAGATACGTGTAGCTGTTTATCAAGAGCCGTTTATCGGTTTTTCCAAATCTGTGAATGAGGAAGGGCAGGAGATATATACTTGTATGGGAGAATTTACGTTCGGCCCGGACAAGGGGGATGATCTCTGCTTTGGTTATGATACGGAAGCTTACCCGGCGCTATTGTCTGTGGAGGGTTCGGACAATGCTCCTTTAGGGGCTTTATTCCGTGTTCCATGGAATCGTGGTAAATCATACTGGTTGTATAATGGGGATGAAGAGGCGTTTCAATACAACAATACGAATTGTTGGGATTTTGATGCGGGTGAACTGAATGCTGATGAAACGGAACCATTGTCTGCGCAGAAGTGGATAGATGCTTATAATGTTGTATATGTTTGTAGTAATCGTATTCGTCCGTTCATCGGTACACTTGCCGAACTAAATGCCGCTGTGGCTGAATACCGTAGTACAGGGTATGAGTATTGGATTGCCAAGGCCGATGATGTTAATCTTTATAATCTTTACTATTATGAGGCGGCAGAAGGTCGGTTTATTCCTTCTGATATAGGAAACGGGCAAATTAATTTAAGAACACAACTGGCTGCATATCTTGCATCCGATTTGTCCGCATTCACCGCCGAACAATTGAATGAGTTGTTTATTTCTGCTCGTACATCTTTGTTCCGCATTGTCATACCTGCCATATTCGATATTGACGATGCCGTATTCCACTATGTTTTCACGGAATTTACTGCCGGAACTGACCAGCGTGCGAAGAATACCTATCCGTATAGTTTTTGTTCGGCGGGGAGTAAGTGGAAGTGGCGGCTGGATGATGCCGACACTATATTTCCAATAGATAACCAAGGACAGGACCGTAAGCCGTATTACTGTGAGATGCACGATTTCTATGAGAACGGACAGGCTATTTGGAATGGAGAAACCTCTGTCTTCTGGAATATGTTGGAACTTGCTTTCAATGCAGAGATAATCGTGGGTATGCGCAAAATGCTTGCAGCTATGGAGGCTTTATGCGGTGAGTCTTCCGGTAATCCTTATGATAAAGTATATGCTTTTTACAAAAAATATTTCCTCGGCATAAAAGAATACTTTCCGGCTACACTTGTCAATGCTGACGCTAAGCGATATGAGATTGCAAAGATTGCTTACGAAAATGGACAGTATACCAGTGATACCGATCCGATTACACAGAGCCATGGTGATTTTTATAGTGCTGAGACTGCATGGGTAAAGAAGCGTATCATGTATATTATGAGTAAGTATGGCTATGGACTATTTTCACCTGATGGTACGGATACTATTATTGTGCGTGCTGCTGGAGATCAGATTGATTATGACATAGTTCCTGCATTTGATATGTATCCGGCTATTGCCAATGGTACGTCTATCGTGCGGGGGGAACGTACAAAAGCAGGAGAGGTTTGTAAAATAACTATTGACCTTGGTGGCAGTGCCGATCAGCAGAATGCTATTCAGGCAGCCAGTTGGTTACTTAGTATAGGAGACTGGCATTTGAAGAACGTTTCCGGTACCATGGTGGTACGCGGTCGGCGATTGACAGAACTTATACTTGGAAGTAAAACAGATGATGTAACTATTTCTATCACAGGACTTACTCTTGCTGATTGTAGTAGTATACAGAAGATACTTTTATCTAATATAATCACATTACAGGGCATTCTTGATTTAAGCGGAATTTTAAACATTCGAGAGGTATATGCTGACGGTACAAATTTGAGTCAGATAAAACTTCCGGACGGTGGCGGTCTTGAAGTAATTGAGTATCCGGCTAACAACAGATACATTTCTTTTAGGAATTTCCCGGTATTGACGACGGAGGGGTTGATAATTGGTCAGTGTGCCGAAAATATAACTGATTTCCTGATTGAGAATTGTCCTAATTTAGAGCCTATGAAGCTGCTTTCGGATATTATTAAAACACAACAGTCACAAGGTGCTGCTCACGCTTTGAAGCATGTTCGTGCAATAGGCTTTGAGGAAGAATATTATACCGCTGACGCTTTGGATATGCTTGCCAAATTAGCTGATGGTAGTTATGAAGGTCTGTCAGCTGAAGGATTAGCTGGAGAGGAACCAATTCCGGTGTTGGATGGTAAGATTACAGTACACTCAAAGTACTATCAGGACTTCGTCGATTCTCTGAGGAATACTTTTGCCAAATTGGAGTTGGTAATGACTGGGGAACCGGCAATATATATGGCTGATCCGGTATTTAAGGCTATCGCTAACTCTCTTTGGGATGCTGATAAAGATGGTTACATTACAGAGGCAGAAGCCTCTGTAACAAAGGTGATAACCTCTCTATCTTATTACAATAAAGACATTGTTGATGCCACTCCTTTGAAATTTTTGAATTGGGAGCCTAAGAATATTGATTCATCTGTTTTTAAAGACTGTACTTTATTGAAAAGAGCTGATATTAGTAATAACCAGTACCTGTGTTATAGGATGTTTATGAATTGCAAATCTTTGGAAGAGGTTAAACTGCCTGCATCTATAGGGAAAACAGAGTTCACCACAGCTGAAATGTTTGATGGTTGCTCTTCACTACGTAGTGTTACATTACCAATTGACCTTACAAAACTTGGGAGTAATATGTTTCATAATTGCACATCCTTAGAAGAACTGGATATACCTGTAACCGTAACAACCATCGGGTATGGAGTAACTAATGGGTGTTCCAATCTGAAAAAGATTATCAATCGTGCGTCCAATGTTTCTATATATACCGGTAACTTCGCTTTTGGAAATTGTCCTAATCTGCTGGAAATGATTATTCTTCAGGAAACGCCACCAACATTAGGATATGGTTCGTTCTACAAGACGGATAATTGTATCTTCTACGTGCCAGATTCCGTAGTAGATATCTATAAGTCAGCTTCCGGATGGTCAAGCATGGCATTGAGAATTAAGCCACTGTCATCTTATACAAAGGATTATTAAGATTAGAATATCTTCCGGAGCATCTATCTTTTCATAGTGCTCCGGAAGATATTTATAATTCTATATATTCAGACAACGGATGAATAATACTACTTGAACTTGACCATCCGGTTGCAGTTCTATAAGCTGATACACTTGCATCCGGTACATATATGGCTATAGGTTTCCCGCTATTATTATATGACCAGGAGCCACTAAAGGTCGGTGGTGTGATGGCACGACAAACGACCGTTAATTGGAGACTACCTTTATTATTAGGACGATCCCCGATGGATATCATAGTGCTTGGGAAATCGATCAATTTACAGTTTACATTTTCTGCTATGAGACCACCATCACAGCTTTTACATCCTTCCGGAATAATCAACTTTTCAATAGCTGTATTTAAAAAAGCGTTCTCTCCTATATGTATAATATTTTGCGGAAGAATGATTTCTCGTAATGAAGGACACCAAGAAAAAGCAGAGTTATTTAACGTTACTATACTTGTGAAAAAGCGGAATTCATTGAATGTTTCAATAATTGTATTTCCTACCCCGTAACCAGTGACAAACATCGAATAGTTATTATCTACCCGACTTGCCATTGTAGTCACTGCGGCTAACTCTTCTTCTGTAAGCATGCCGTCGTGGTCATAGTCAACGTCACGCACTGTTGTATGTCCGGCAACATTAGATCTATTACCTACAGTGGCTCCAAGTAATACACGGAGAACTTCCGGGTCTTCAAACCTAATTGCTGGTGTACCGTCCATCACTAAATCCAATCTGTCAAAGATATTTCGTAGCTCATCCACAGAGTCCTGATAGAACCAGAAAACAAGCATTATAAATACATATGAATGATATTTCATTTTTATAGTAGAAAATAAGCATTAGCATTATATTTGATTTTAGTACTAAAAAATAGACTTCTGAATAAGTTCTTTTTTTCTGTAACATTCTGAACTTTCCCGTATCTAAAGGGTAAATCAAAAAACGAATGATAATGAAGAAACTATTTTTTATCTTAGTGGCATTTCTTGCTTCTTCTTTCGCTTTAGCGCAAGATTATCCTTTTTCAGTAGTCAAGTCAGGAACGGGGAAGCAAGCTATTCTATTCATTCCCGGATTTGCCTGTTCAGGAGATGTCTGGAAGGAAACTGTTGAAGTGTTGAAGGAGGATTATACTTGCTACGTTTTGACGATGGCAGGCTTTTCAGGGGTTGCACCGGAAAAGAATCCTTCATTTGAGAGTTGGAAAATGCAGATAGCCCGGTTTATAAAAGAGAAGAATATAGAAAAGCCGATTCTTATTGGTCATAGTATGGGAGGAGGGTTGGCACTTGCAATTGCGGCTGATTTTCCTTATCTTGCCGTGAAAATTGTAGTAGTGGATGCTCTGCCTTGTTTAATGGCTCTGAGTAATCCGGAATTTAAGCCAGTTCCTGCTAAGGATTGCTCGGAGATGATTAACCGGATCACTGCGATGAATGAAGAACAATTCGCCCAGATGCAAAGAATGAGTGCTGCAAGTCTTACTACCAATTCATCAAAATTCGATGAGATCGTGAATTGGGGACTAAAGTCCGACAGGGAAACATTTGCTAAAATGTATTGCGATTTTTCGAACACCGATTTGAGGGAACGGATAAAGAGCATAACAGTTCCTTCTTTGATTTTGCTGGAACCTCATTTCAGGAATATAGAAACAGTCATAAAAGAACAATATAAAAAATTGCCTACAGTGCAGTTTGCATATGCTAATACGGGGTTGCATTTTGTGATGTTTGACGATAAAGAGTGGTTTATGAATCAGATACGTGAATTCATTAAAGAATAAAAAGTGGAATTTGAAGTAATATATAAGGAATACTGGGGCAAAATATTCCGTTTGTGTATGGGATACGTAAACGACTATAATTTAGCGCAGGATATGGCTCAGGACACATTCATCAAGGTCTGGCAACATCTGCCTGCTTTCAGGAATGAAGCCAATATCACTACCTGGATATTCCGTATTGCAACCAACAACTGTCTCCGTCAATTGGAGCGGCAGCAACGAATCGTTTCAACCGAATTATCTGTTGATTTACCCGAGGAGGAAGTTGTAGATATCGAACCTCAGATCCGCATATTGTATAAGTCTATAGCCGAACTTCCGGAGATAGACCGTATCATTATTTCGCTGGAACTGGAAGATGTCAGGCAATCGGATATTGCACAGATCGTAGGATTGTCCGAGAGCAATATCCGGGTGAAAATCCATCGTATAAAAGCGTTGTTAACAAAGAAAATGAAAGAATATGGAAAATGATATAGATATACGGGAATTGTGGAACAGGCAGGTGGTTCCGGCTGTTGACCAGTCCGGCATACTTGGAAAAATAGAAAGTTTCAGAAAAAAGAGAATCAGGAGAACGGTCATCCTTAATGTGGTTTTATTGCTTACTATTATTTTTATCATCTTTATCTGGGTGTACTTTAAACCGGAATTGATGAGTACCAAAATAGGAATAATACTATCGGTCCTTCCAATGGGAGCGGTTCTTGTTTTTAATAATGGTTTGACTTCATTATATAGGAAAATAGACGAAAAACAGTCGAATATGGATTACCTGAATGCTTTGCTTAAGGTCAGAAACAGGGAGCATATCATGCAGACCAAACTGATGAATCTCTATTTCATTTTGTTGTCCGCAGGAATTGGACTCTATATGTATGAATATACTTTAAAAAGGTCTTTCATATTCGGTGTGGTAGTATATTCTGTTGTACTTTTATGGATCGGTTTTAACTGGTTCTTTTTGCGGCCGAGAATGATTGAAAAGAATAAGCGAAAGATGGAAGACTTGATAAAACAAATAAAGAAACTCTTATGAATTTCAGAACCTGTATAACTTCTAATTCTCCGATACTAATGGAAGGAGCACTGGGAGAACGCCTCAAGCGTGAATATGGATTGGATATCAATGGCAATGTTGCTATGGCTGACCTGATTTATAACGAAAAAGGACGGATGGCACTGAAAAGGTTGTGGCGTGAATATATCAGTATTGCACACAAATATAGTTTGCCATTCATGGCTACTACTCCTACACGGAGGGCGAATAAGGAACGGGTTGTGAAGTCGGGATATGATGAGACTATTATCCTGGATAATGTGGATTTTCTTCGGAGAATTAAAGATACGTCAGACCTCGAAATGTACATGGGCGGTTTGATGGGATGCAAAGGAGATGCTTATACCGGTGCCGGTGCTTTGGGAACGGAAGAAGCTCACGATTTTCATTATTGGCAAGCGCAGTTATTCAAAAAGGGAAAAGTGGATTTCCTTTACGCAGGTATTATGCCTGTGCTGGCCGAAGCGGCAGGTATGGCGAAAGCGATGTCCGATACCGATATTCCATATATCATTAGCTTTACAATACAGAGAGACGGAAAACTCATTGACGGACATACCATTGACTATGCTATACGTTTTATTGATGACAACGTGCCTCACAAGCCTGTATGCTATATGACGAATTGTGTGCATCCCTGCATTGTCTGCGAAGCTCTTTTGCAAGAATTCAATCAAACGGAAACAGTACGTACGCGTTTCATTGGCATTCAAGCCAATACCTCCACCTTGTCTTATAGTGAATTGGACGGTTCCTGCGACTTGAAGCGCTCTTCACCTCTTGACTTGGTGAAAAGTATGATAAAACTGAAATCAGAATATAATTTTAGGATATTTGGCGGTTGTTGCGGAACGGATAACAGGCATATGGAGGAAATTGCAAAAATACTTCAATAAGGAGCATTTATTGGTTGATTCAGAATGATTTATTGTGAATTACTTTGTTCTGCTGCGGTAGAATTAAAGAAGAATCTGTAAATTTGTAGCAAAACAGATATGCATTATGCCTGAAACAATTCCTCAATTCTATAAGAGAATACAATGCTACGACCCGAAGCCGGATGCCGTTTATTCCAAAGAGAAAGAATATTTCAATCTCTTCTTCCGGCAATGTAACTTCGGGACGGTGCAATTCAGTTATCGGGATTTCTATAAAGTGACTCTGATAGTGGGGACGGGAAAATTGTATTATGCCGATAAATGGATATTGGTGGACCGTCCTGCCTTGTTGTTCTCTAATCCTTTGGTACCTTATGCGTGGGAGTCAGTCAGTGAAGAACAGAAAGGAATGTTTTGCATCTTTAATGAACAGTTTGTACGAACGGAAGAGAAGAACGGCTCTTTAGCAAATACGCCTTTGTTCAGGCTGACGGGTGATAAGGTTTTCTTTTTGGATGAAGTGCAATTGGCAAATGTGCAGAACATATATGCCCGGATGCAGGAGGAACTGCAATCTGACTATGCAGGCAAGTCCGATGTATTGCGGTGTTATCTGCATTTATTGATACATACGGCTGTGAAGATGCAGGATATCAATCAGTATGAATCGCATCCGAATGCTTCGCAACGCATTGCCGAATTGTTTCTTGAACTATTAGAAAGACAGTTTCCGGTAGATTACCCCCGTGCCACACTGATTTTGCATACTCCTGCCGATTATGCCGACCGGTTGTCCGTACACGTCAACCATCTGAATAAGGCTATTAAAGAGACTACCGGAAAAACGACATCCGAACTGATTGCCGGAAGAGTCGTCAAAGAAGCTACCCAATATTTGCAACATACCAATCGCTCCATATCTGAAATTGCATTCAGCCTGGGCTTTGAATCTATTTCCTATTTCAGTAAATTCTATCGTAAACATACCGATCAGTCACCGACCAAAGTGCGGGAACAGGCAACTATTTGATTTGTACAAATGATGCTTTGAATAGTGCTAATCCATCCGTGTGCTATCGCCTAATTTTGCATCGACTTAAATAGTAGAATTATGAAGTATAGAAAATTAGGTAAAACGGATGTGCAACTGTCTGCAATAGGGTTGGGTTGCATGGGGATGAGTGCTGCGTATGGAACGGCGGATGAGAAAGAGAGTATGGCAACGTTGCATCGTGCCCTGGAACTTGGCGTGAACTTTTGGGATACGGCGGATGTCTATGGCAATGGAGCCAATGAAGAACTGCTCTCTAAAGTGCTGTGCGAAAAGAGAAATCAAATTTTTATTGCGACGAAGTTCGGTTTCAGGTTGCGTAATGAGAAAGGCAGCGTGTTTGGTGGAGGCGAGAGCTATGTGGATGGCTCTCCCGCATATGTCAGGCAGGCGGTGGAGAAAAGCCTCAGACGGTTGAAGATTGAGACGATAGATTTGTACTATGCCCACCGGATAGATCCGTCTGTTCCTGTTGAGGAAACGGTAGGGGCGATGGCTGAACTGGTAAAAGAGGGCAAGGTCCGTTATCTGGGACTGAGCGAGTGCTCTCCCGAAACTTTGAGGAAAGCTAATGCCGTGCATCCTATTGCCGCCGTTGAGAGTGAGTATTCTTTGCTGACTCGTGATGTGGAAAAGGAAATAGTGCCATTGACGAAAGAATTGGAGATTACCCTGGTGCCTTTTTCACCTTTAGGCAGGGGACTGGTGACTAATACAATTCGTGTGGAAGCTCTGGGAACGGATGATTACCGAAAGCATCTGCCCCGCTACAACGGCGAACATTGGGAAAACAATCAAAGGTTATCTGCCGGATTTGCGGAAATCGCAGCGGGGAAGGGGATTACTCCTGCACAGCTTGCCTTGGCCTGGGTGTTGGCACAAAGTGAAAATCTCATTCCTATACCGGGAACCAAACGCTCCCGGTATCTGGAAGAGAATGCAAAAGCTGCTGATGTGGATTTGTCTGCCGAAGATATTGCGGACATAGAACATCTGTTGAAGAAGTACCCCAATGTCGGCGACAGATACAATGAGCGTGAATTCAAGTTTGTAGGTAAATAAGCATCGGGGGCAACCTCCGGATATTTATTTCTTCTTCAATTTGAGAATCCAGTCTGACATATCTTTCAGAACTTCCGGACTAATTGTTTCTTCCAGTTGTCCGTATTCGCTGATAGTACAAGTCTTGCACGCTTGAAATAGATGGTTCAGGCCGGGATATTCTTTGGTGGTGACTTGCTTGTTTCCGTTGGATTTCACCCACTGCTCCACTGCTCCGAGGTTCATGTCGGCGTCTACTTGCAGGTCTTTCTCTCCATTGAGAGCCAGGACGGGGCATTTGGTCTTCTTTAAGTTGGAAGTAGGGTCATATCTCATGAAATGCAAATACCAGGGGGAGAGCATTGAGTTCATTTGAGCCTCTGCCTGTTTCATGACATTGGGGTCTTGCAGTTGTCCGGGAGAAAGCGTTTGCGCAACATTGGCATACAATTCCTTCCGGATTTCTTCTGTACTCTTATCCTGGGTTAATAAAGCGTAGCGGGTGCGTAGCACGGGTTTAGTCAATTCCCATGCAGCATCCGGCATACCGCTGGATTTGGAAATCATCTCACTTTGTTTTAGTATCAGACTGTCTCCCTGAATGGTGGCGCCTGCCAACGAAACGATGAAAGCCACTTCTTTATTCCGGGCAGCCAGCATAAAAGCTATGGTTCCTCCGGCACTGTGCCCGATGATTCCTATCTGTTTGGAATTTATCTCTTTCCTGCTTTTCAGATACTGGAAAGCAGCTTCCGCATCGCTGGCAAAATCTTCATTCGTGGCAGATGCATATACTCCTTTCGACTCACCAACGCCTCTGTCGTCACAACGCAGAACGGCTATTCCGTTGCGGGTTAAGTAATCGGCAATCACTAAGAAAGGTTTATGTCCCATGATTTCTTCATCCCTGTTTTGCGGGCCACTACCAGTCACTAATACTACCGCCGGAAATTTACTCCCTTGTTCAGGCAAAGTCAATGTTCCGGCAAGTGTGATGCCGGCTTGCGGATTTTCAATGGTTATGTCTTCCACTTTGTAAGGGAAAGGCGGTTGAGGCTCTTGCGGACGGTTCATCTTGGCGGATTCTCCTTTTTCCAAATCTAATTTCAATGGAATGCCTTGTGTGAAGTTTCCATATATCTTGTTGTCCGCTCCGAGTTTTCCCTTATAAGAGGCATGTATATTGGGAATCTGAATCGTTAGTACCGAATCTTTGAAAAGGGTTGATTCTGTAGGAATACCCTTAACTCCCTGATCCGGACTGTCGCAGGTGGATGTATAACCTTGTTCGGTCTTTTGCAGATTGAAGCAAATAGTGAGTGAACCGGTAGGGAGTGATAATTTTCCGTTCCACGCACCTGAAATATCCTGGGAATAGATGCAAACAGGAACAAGTATTCCCATTAGTAATAAGGCAAACTGTTTCTTCATCAGAGTAATTTTTATATGTATTGATTGTCAAAGTTAGTAAAAGAAATGACAAGGAAATAAATATTCATTCTAAATATCACCGGCAGATGCGAAAAACATAATTTTAAATCAGGTGTGCAAGTGGAATTATGACAGGAATGAATATATTTGCGGGTTGTAATTTCATGGTAAGAGTTTATTCATAAATAAGAGATTACTAAATGAAGAAATCAATCCCCCGGTATACGTTTTATAAGCATAAGTATGGGAGTGAACTTTTAGTGGATGTCGTGGAACTGAAATACGTGAAGCGGTTTCTGGCTGAAGGGGCTGCGCATACGTTGACTTATTATGATATTACTTTCATTACGGAAGGAGAGGGGAGATTCTCGATTGATAATCAGATATGTGAAGCAATTCCCGGCGATGTGTTCTTCTCCAAACCCGGCGAAATACGGAATTGGGATACGGCCCATATTGCAGATGGTTATGCGCTGATTTTTGAAGATGAGTTCTTGTCTTCCTTCTTCAAGGACCCTTTGTTTGTGCAACATCTCCCATTCTTCAACTTGGAAAAGACAGCTTCTAAACTCCATTTGTCTGATGAACTTTATAAGCGCATGATGCAGCTTCTACATGATATAAAGGCAGAAATCGGCTTGTACAGACAGAATGATGTGCATGTGCTGAGGGCATTGCTTTACGAAGCCCTTATGCTGCTGAACCGAGGGTATCTGAATATGCTATCTCAGGGAGAGAAGGATAAGGAAGCCGGTAGCATTCACGTCAGCAGATTTGTAGAACTGGTCGGAGCGAACCTGAAAGAACAACATTCCGTCCGGTTTTATGCGGATAAGCTCTGTATTACTCCCAACTATCTGAATGAGGTTGTGAATTCGGCAATGAACCTCAGTGCCAAACAATATATCCTGAATAAGATTATGGATGAGGCTAAAAAGCAGCTCATCTATACCGATATTTCCATATCAGACTTGTCATTTGAACTTCATTTCTCCACCGTTGCTTATTTCGTGCGTTGTTTCCGGCAGTGTACGGGAGAGACACCGTTAGCTTACCGGAAACTGTATAAACCGTAAAAAGTGCTATTTTTCCCTTTGTTTTTATTGCATTGATGTTCTGTGTCGTGCTTATCTTTGCCGCAACAATAACCCATAAAATAATGAAATGATGAGAGATGCAGAGAAAACAGTAGGAGGTATGATTGATAAGTTGAAAACCGCTTTTATCGGTTCGGTAGATGCAGAAGGTTTTCCGAATATTAAAGCTATGTTGCAGCCCCGGAAAAGAGAGGGGATAAAAGTTATTTATCTGAGCACGAACACTTCGTCAATGCGTGTTGCACAATACCGGAAAAATGACCGTGCAAGTATTTACTTTTGTGATACGCGATTCTTCAGGGGAGTGATGTTACGCGGCACAATGGAAGTGCTGACGGACGCCGCCAGTAAGGAGATGATATGGCAGGAAGGCGATACCATGTATTATCCGGAAGGTGTGACGGATCCGGATTATTGTGTGCTGAAGTTTACGGCAATTTCCGGGAGGTATTATAGTAACTTTAAATCGGAAAGTTTTGTAGTTGACTAATAATCAGATGGCTTTATCTTTTTAATGCTAAACTTGTCTTTTTTGTGTTAGCCTTTGTCCATTTTGTGTCTTTTCTCTCGGTTGATATAGCCTAATTTTGCACGTAGTTTACTATTGACTATGTAATTTTAATATTGTATTTATGAGACAAAAGTACTTAAAAATCGCTATGATTGTGATTGCCACAATTGTATTCAATGGTCTGATGACAGGATGCGTGGAAAAAGACGTATATAATCCGGATGCAGGCAAACAACCTTTACCTGATCCGGATGGATATTTTGGTTTTGAAACGCGTGGTGATGTGAAGCTTCTGGTGAACTATGATGTTCCGAGTTTTACTGCTCTTGTAGAGGTATATGACGAAGATCCTATGGTGGAAGGTACGTCGGTGAAAAAAGAAGGAGTGGAGGCTATATTCAAAACTTATACGGATAACAACGGAAAGTATGAGGGGAAAATGAATATACCGACCTCGGTGGAGAAAGTTTATTTATGTACGGAAACTTGTGGACTGCCAAGATGTGTAGAAATGGAAATTAAAGACAATGCTGTTAGCTTTGATATGAGTGTGAATCAGTTAAGACCTTCTACACGAGCATATTCGTTTGATGACGCAAACCCACCTTATACTATTGATAGGTCTAAGAATCTTTATTCACTGTGTAAATGGGGAGAGGGAGGAAATCTTACTTATATTTTTAATAACAGTACTCTTAGTAAAGATTACATTAATAAGGATTATATCACGTCTGTGAATCAGATTGGTGATGAGAATATTTCAGATGTAACGAAGCGACTGAAGAAATTTTTCAATCCATATAATACGAATGTGGATAATTCAGGATTGTTTGTTGCACCCGAGGTTACTAATATAAAGATAAAAGAGAAAACCAAATTGGATGTTGTGTTCCTTGATCGGGATGCTTCTTTTGATAATACGTTTGGGTATTATTTTTATAAGTCTGGTGAGAGGGTAGATGTGAATAGTGTGAAAAAATATATTGTATTTCCAGATGTCGCTTTTTCAAAATTTGGAGGTTTATTATCTATATTAAGCTGTGGAAATAAAGTACGTTTGCTCTATTTTGATGAGAGTGGTAATGCCACAGAAGAATTTCCGGAAGGATATACGGTAGGTTGGTTTCTCTATGCTGATGGATACAATGGGTACTACAAAGATTCTGATGTTAAAGTGGATGAGATCAGGACGAAAAATCTTCGTACTTCTAATGAATTCGATTTAACTAAGAATGGATTTGTCTCTGTGAAAGATGAAAAGAGTGGAAAGACCATTATAGGTGTTGAAGATGGAGCGAACCAAAGTTACTGTGACCTCTTGTTCTATGTAGATGCCACTCCGGAAGGAAGTATTGACGACCCTGATAGACCTGTTATTAAACCTGACGATGGTAAAGACGATCCGGAACCGGATCCGGTAGAACCTCTTAAAGGTACGCTGGCGTTTGAAGACATCTGGCCTTCGGGTGGTGATTATGACATGAATGATGTAATAGTGGAATACAGGCGTGAAGTTTCTTTTAATACCAAGAATATGGTAACAAAGATAGTCGATACATTTACTCCGGTACATGATGGCGCTACATTCTTAAATGCGTTCGCTTATCAGATAGATCCCGGACAACTTGGTAAAGTGACTTCAACGGATGTAAAAGTAGAAAATGAAACATCGTCCATTATAGTGACACCTAATGTTAAGGAAAGTATTGGCAAGACGTATACAATAACCAGAGAATTCAATGCTTCTTTTAAGAAGGATGATTTGAAAGGTTACAATCCATATATCATTGTAAAGTATGCTGATGGGCAAAAGGATAGGGCAGAGGTACATTTACCTAAGCATAAAGCCACATCTTTAGCTAATCAGTCGCTTATCGGCACTAATAAGGATGCTTATTACATTGACCGTGAAGGAGCATATCCGTTTGCCATTGATATTCCTGTATTGGGCTTCAAGCCGGTAACAGAAAGGCAGCGTATTGACAGTGAATATCCTGATTTCACGAAATGGGCAGACTCAAAGGGGGCCAAATATACAGACTGGTATGAAAATTATACCGGTCCCCGGAAATAATCTAATTGGTGGGGGATGGAGCAAGCGGACAGCCTATGGCTGAATGGTTTGCTCCATTTTTTTGTTTTTATGGTTTCAGTATGCTCTTTATCGAATTTAATTACTACTTTCGCTTTAACCAATGCCTGAACGGGCCTTATATATGAAAGGATTTCTGATTATAAAGAATATTATTCTTAGTAAGCAAACACTTCTTCTTGTTTATATTTTAGTTTGGGGTATGCAGGCGTATGGCTCCGCTAATCTCCCTTCTGTTTTCCCACATAATTATCAATATAAAAGTTTTAAGAATATATATTTCCCAATAGAATCAAATATTGTAAATGCAATTTTTCAAGATGACACGGGACTGACATGGATTGGTACTAAAAGTGGCCTGTTCTCTTATGATGGATATCAAATCTATAAATTAGCAAAGGAAACCGATATAGAATATGCCAATATCACTGCAATAGTACAGATAAGTAAAGAATATCTGTGTATCGGGACTAATAGGGGATTACGTTTTTTTAATTTGCTTACTGAGCAATTTGAGAACCTGTATCCGGCTACTCAGGTGGTTAAATCCGTCCGTTCCTTGGCTGTTTGGCACGATAAACTTTGGATTGGAACTAATGATGAAGGATTACTGTATTATGATTTCCAGAATGGATCTATTTTGCACCTGCCATTAGAGTCCGGAAAAAGTAAATCAATTGTTTATGCATTTGCACCTGCAAATGGCAAACTTTATATAGGCTCTTATGATGGCTTGAGTTGTTATGACCCCATAAAGCAAGTGAGAGAAACAGTCTCATTGCCTGAGCAATTCCGGAAACTGATGGTAAATTCATTGCTGTGGGATGAACAACAAAATTGCTTATGGATTGGGGCGGAAGGATGTTTACTCCAGTATTCTTTTAAAGATTCTCATGTAGAAACATCTCTCGCATTGCCGTCAAATACTTCTAAAGCGTTGGCTTTTGATAATAAAAATAATATTGTGATCGGTACGGATAATGGCTTGTATATTTATAGTCGGAATCTGGGGAAAGTCAACCATATACTTCGTGATTTGCAAAATGAACAATCTTTGTGTAATAATGTGATTTCATGTATCTATATTGACAAAAATAATAATGTTTGGTTAGGTACTGATTATGGCATATCGTTGATTATTGATGACTCTGCTTTTCAGTTTATTCATATTTCAGAATTGATAAATGAAAGGAATGGAAATCATTTTACCCATATATATAAGGATAGCAAAGGAGGGTATTGGCTAGGAGGAACAAACGGGCTTTTGCTATTTGGAGAAAATGGTGACGTGAAATGCTTTAATACAGAGACCCCGGACGGTTTACTTCTGCACAACCGAATCAGATGTATATATGAAGATCGTGATCATATCATGTGGATTGCTACGGATGCCGGGGTGGCAAGGTATGATAGAAAGAAAAAGAAGTTTATACATTACAATATAGTAGACAGGCTGAATCAGAAGAAAGCTAATTGGGCATATGATGTTTATGAGAATAAATATGGTTATTTATGGATTACAACCTATCTGGGTGGAATATTCATCGTTGACAAGCAAGAATTGCTTGCACACGATCATGAGGCTTTATTTCGGGCGGAATGGAATTTATCCGACTCACTTGTTTCAACAAAGTTTAGTGAGATTGCCTATCAGATAGAGGCTGATAATTATGGTTTTATGTGGGTTAATACTCAAAAAGGATTAGCCCGGATAGACTGTAAATCCCGAAAAACACGCATACTGGACATTTGTCTGAATCAGATGATTTATGATGGAATACAGTCTATTTGGTATTCGTCGGACAATGAACTTTATAGAATCAATGTACTGACTTGTGCCATTGAGAAAATAGGTGAATTAGCCAAAGGAAGTCTGGTGCATTCTTTCGTATTGGAAAATAAGAATATCTGGGTTTCGTGTACAGAAGGAGTCATGGCATGGGATGTAACTTCTTTGCAGAGAACGGGCGTCGCATTTCCAGGAAGGTATTATCAGGCAGGATTCTATGACAAGCAACATGAGGTTATATTGTGGGGAGGATATGATGGGATATCTTATATGCCCACTCATGCTATAAAGAAAGAAAAGAAAGCAAGTCCGGTTATTATAACAGCTGTCAGAAGCAATGACAAGCGATTGCTACCTATGGTGGATTATATCGGGAGTAGTATCCGATACCAGAATAGGATAGAGTTGCCGCATACGGAGAAGAATCTGACATTTGAGTTTTCTACATTAGCTTATTCGTCGGAAACAGAGTTCTATTATCGTTTAGGAAATACGAAGCAATGGAATAAATTGGAGCCGGGACGGAATTATATTTCTTTTGCCAATTTACATCCCGGCAGGTACAAGTTGTTTATGCGGAGTGGGAACTCTGATAATCCCCGGATATCTCCGGTTACGAAGTTTGGCTTTACCATTTTTCCGCCATGGTATGCGTCGGTGATAGCGTATATTATATATACACTTATATTGGCAGGTATCGCTTTTATTATCATAAAATATATCCGAAGGAATATCAAGCTGAAATATGAGCGTATAGAGAAAGAGAAAACATTAGAATTGTCAAATCTGAAATTAGACTTCTTCATTCATATTTCACATGAACTCAAGACTCCTTTAAGCCTGATTATAGCCCCTTTAAGTACTCTGATTACAGAAATTAAGAAGCCGGAACATAAAAAGCGGCTGGAGTCTGTATACGGACATGCATTGAAATTAAATTCATTGATTCATGAAGTTCTTGATTTCAAGCAGGTTGATTGTGCAAGTGAGAACACTTTGATTCGCTCTAATATCGAATTATGTTCTTTTACAAGGAATATCCTGGATACTTTCTCCATGGCTTTTGCATCGAAAAATATCAGGCCGGTCCTCATATCCGATAGAGAACAAATATGGATGAATCTGGATATGATAAAAATGGAATCTGTAATATCAAATATAATCACTAATGCGATTAAATTCATTCCTGCTGAAGGGGGAAAAATCGAAGTTAGTATAATTCAGGAAGCTGAAACGGTGACTATACAGATTTCGGATACCGGCAGTGGCATAAGGCATGAAGATCTTCCTTATGTCTTTATCCGCTATTTTCAGAGTAAAAACAAAGAGAGACGTAAAGATGGAAGTGGCATTGGGCTGTATATAGTTAAGAAGTTTATAGAACTGCATGATGGCCATGTCAGCATTAATAGTGCTGGCGATAAATGTGGAACTTTAGTTACCGTAACCTTACCTTTATCCGGTGCAAACTGTATATCTTCCGTGCAGAACAGTTTTCAGACGGATCAACAATTGAGCCTGCTTTCGGGAAAACCCATATTATTGATTGTTGATGATAACGTTGAAATGGTAACCTATCTGGTGGAAGCTTTTTCTAAAGAATACTGTTGCCTGTATGCTTTAAATGGAAAAGATGGGATAACCATTGCCTCAGAACACCATCCGGACATAATTCTTGTAGATCAGATAATGCCGGAAATGGATGGAATTGAATTCTGTAAGGTGATACGCAAAAATTTGCAAATAGCTTTAGTACCTATTGCGATGTTGACAGCGAAGGATGATAAAGATACAGAACTCAAAAGTATGAAAGCAGGAGTAGATGCGTTTATAGCTAAGCCGTTTGATATTGATAAACTGGAACTGCGGCTGGAACAGCTACTTAAAACCCGGCGCAGGTTGGAGAAACGACTGAGTATTGAAACAATCGGGCAACCTGTACAGATACAGGAGAAAGAAATAGATACAGGGAAAGCATTTATAACCAAACTTGTTGCCATCATGGAAGAAAACATGGAAAATACAGAATTCAATGTTTCTATGCTTTGCCAATTAGTGGAGATGGATAATAAACAATTGTACCGGAAAGTAAAGCAGTTGGCAGGAGTCACTCCCGTAGATCTTATTCGCCGGATAAGAATGAAGAAGGCAGCTGCTTTATTGTCACAAAACAGGTTCTCTGTTTCGGAAGTGATGTATATGGTCGGCTATTCAAATCCATCTTATTTCTCGAAATGTTTTGTAGCCGAATATAAAGTTTCTCCGAGTCAATATGCATCAGAACGGCAGAATACGGAAGGTTGAGTTTAATGGACAAGAAATTCAGATTTCTTCCAATGCATAGTATTGATAATCCCGGAGTATGGTTTGCAGGAATTGTTCCTGTCCGCCATCCCGGGGTGTGATTGAAAGAATTTCCTGCACTTTTTTGGCAAGCTGCACGATGCGCCGTGCACGGTCCTTTTTCCCGGATTGCAAAGTCCGGGTGATTACATTTACCTGTTCCAGTGATAAGTCGGCGGCTTGCGGATATGTGGGGCGGTAATCTTTTGTCAGATAATCGAATTCGTCAAGACTGACGTGTATCTTGCGGTAATTCTTATCCTTGATAACCATTGTGCCCGCGGCAAGGTCGCCCATCCTTTGACTGTTTTTGGTCAGCAAAATCACTAATACTCCGAGTCCTCCGGTGACGGGAATATCAATCGGGAAGAGAAGCCAGCGAAGCAGATAAGAGCCTATGCTCGGAGTGGAACCATCGGCTTTCACCACCCGGATGTTCATGAGCTTCTTTCCGAGGCTCTGCCCGTGGTTGAACATCTCACATAAAAATGCATAGAATAATACAGGCAGATAGATGACTGCAAAAAAACCAATCATAGTAAAATCCGAAGATACCTGGAATTTAGAGAGCAGGGTTGCTGTGGAATATACATAAAGTCCTATCAGGATATAGTCGATGACTAATGCCAGAAATCGTTCGCCAATGCTGGCGGGTGTTTGGCTGATACGGACGAATTGCCCCGTGATTATAGTAGATTCTGCCATTTCCGATTGAACATTTTTAGTATTTCGTTGCAAATATATCATTATTCTCTTATTTTTGTTACCGATTTCAGACAAAACTCATCCGAAGTCCTCAAGAAAAGTATGAAAGAAGTAACGTTCATCCGTCGGAATATTGAAAAATGGAAAGAAGCCGAGAAGGTGGTGGAGCAGGCTACAAGCTTGTCTCCCGACAGGCTTGCCGACGCATATACGGACCTTACTGCCGACTTGGCGTTTGCACAAACGCATTTTCCAACCTCCCGCATCACCATTTATCTGAACAATCTCGCCTCGGCGCTGCATAATAAAATTTATCGGAACAAACGTGAGAAATGGTCGCGAGTCATCACTTTCTGGACGCAGGAAATACCTCAGACCATGCACGATGCGCGTCGTGAACTGCTTGTTTCATTTCTTATTTTCATTGTCAGCGTAGCGGTCGGGGTGATTTCTACTGTGGGTGACCCCGATTTTGTCCGTCTGATTCTGGGAAATAACTATGTGGATATGACATTGGATAATATAGCCAACGGAGAACCTATGGCAGTGTATAACGGTTCTTCGGAAGTTCCTATGTTCCTGGGAATCACACTGAACAATATCATGGTTTCTTTCAATTGCTTTGCAATGGGTATCTTAACCAGCTTCGGTACAGGATATATGCTTTTTGCCAATGGAATCATGCTGGGCTCTTTCCAGACCTTCTTTTTCCAGCATGGTCTGCTTGGCGAGTCCATGCTTGCCGTATGGTTGCACGGAACACTCGAAATCTGGGCTATCATTGTGGCCGGTGCTGCCGGACTCGCTTTGGGAAACGGATGGCTGTTCCCCGGAACCTATTCAAGGCTTGAATCTTTCCGGAGGGGAGCCAAACGAGGGGTGAAGATTGTGATAGGCACCATCCCTGTATTTATCATGGCAGGATTCATTGAAGGCTTTATCACCCGCCACACCGAATTGCCGGATGCGCTGAGGCTTGGGCTGATTCTTACTTCCCTGGCATTTATTTTATTCTACTATATTTATTTACCTAATAGAAAACGACATGGAAACAGAGAAACCTAAAATTGCGTTGTACGTAAAACGTTCTTTCGGTGAGAAGTTTAATGCATCTTTCGATTTTATAAAAGAGAATTGGAAGTTGATGCTGAAGTATGCAACCTATTTGCTTTTACCGCTTTGTCTTGTCCAGGCATTAAGTTTGAATGGACTGATGACTTATACGTTAGGCATGTCCGGTTTTCTGGATAGTGGATTTCCTGACTCTGCTATATTGTCATTCTTTTCTTACTACAGTCTGTATATGCTTCTGTTGATAATAGGCATTGTTTTGCTGACTGCATTGGTTTATGCGATGATCCGGACTTATAATGAGCGGGAGGGACGCTTGCAGGGCGTCACGTTGGGGATACTGCGGCCTATGTTGCTCCATAATGTGAAGAGGATGTTTATATTGGTTTTCTTCGGATTAGTCCTGACGATGTTGGCCAGTCTGATTATCGGTGTCATAGCTGCTTTGTTCCCAGAGACTTTGTTCGCAATTGTTATGATTCTGTTTATCCCGTTTATGATAGCCGTAGCCGTGCCGTTTAGCCTTTGGGCGCCTATCTACCTGCTTGAAGACATCAGCATCATGAGTTCCTTGAAGAAGACTTTCCGCTTGGGATTTACCACTTGGGGAGGTATCTTTATGATATCTCTTGTCATGGGATTCATTGCCGGTATTCTACAAGGTGTGACGCTGATACCCTGGTACATAGGAACAGTGGTGAAGTACATCTTTACTACAAGCGGCGGGGGAACCGAAGCAACCGTATCTGTAGGATATAGCTTCTTGCTTTATCTGTTGGCAATTGTACAAGTATTTGGTGCTTACCTTGCCATGATTTTCTCGTTTGTAGGATTAGCTTATCAGTATGGTCATGCCTCGGAAAAGGTGGATAGCATCATGGTAGAAAGTGATATTGATAATTTCGATAAACTCTAAAATGTAAATGATAACTTCTCCGTCTGATACATTGGTTTGTGACACTGCGCAGGTTGCCGTATGGCAGTCTGATGCGGCGTATGACTACAACCGTGAGTTGATCGCTCCCGAAATTAATATATTCGAGTGGTTCAACAGATGGTTCGGAGAAGTTATGCAGAAAATATTCGGCAGCAACTTTGCGGAAGAATATTCGGAACTAATTCTGATAGGCATTGCTATTCTTATCCTTATTCTGGTAGGCTGGTTCGTTTACAAGAAGCATCCGGAATTATTCGCGTATTCCCGTAAAAATGCTTTGCCTTATACGGTGGAAGAAGATACCATTTATGGAGTGGATTTTGCGAAAGGGATTGCCGACGCCCTTTCCCGCCGTGATTATAGAGAAGCAGTCCGATTGTTGTATTTGCAGACGCTAAAGCAACTCAGTGACGAGGGGCGCATCGACTGGCAACTTTACAAAACACCCACACAGTACATTAATGAAGTGCGGTTGCCCGCTTTCCGGCAGTTGACCCATCATTTCCTGCGGGTACGTTATGGAAATTTTGAGGCGACCGAAGCGTTGTTTCACACCATGCATTCCTTGCAGGAAGAAGTGAAGAAAGGAGGGGCTGCATGAAAGGAAGTCATTGGTTCATCGTTGGAATTATCATCTTTCTGCTGTTGATGTTTGCAATAGAATGTCGCTTGCCGAAGAAATTCGTATGGAATCCTACTTTCAGCCATTACGATAAACAACCTTTCGGGTGTGCCGTTTTTGACAGCTTGTTGTCCGCTTCGCTGCCGATGGGGTATTCATTATCCAGGGAAACTTTCTACCAAATGGAGCGGAACGATACCGTGTCTTGCCGGGGAATATTGGCTGTTGCCAACAACCGGATGCCATCGGAAGTAGATGTGGACGCTTTACTGAAAATGGCGGAACGGGGGAATAAGATCATGCTGGCAAGTACATGGTTCAGCAATAAACTGGAAGATACCTTGAAGTTCAGAAACAGTTATTCCTATTTTAGCCCGATAGCTTTGAAGAAGTATGCTACTTCGCTGCTGTTGAGGGATAGCCTGTGCTGGATAGGGGATTCTACGGTTTATCCCCGGCAGAATTTCTATTTCTATCCCCAATTGTGTTCGTCTTACTTTCTCACAGATTCGCTTCCGGCAAAGGTACTGGCAGTAAAGGATATTTCAGTAAATGAATTCATATATGAAACGGATGTGGATTCTACTTTTTCAGATACTGTAGTCCATGTTCCGGTTGCCATGTCGTACCGGTGGGGGAAAGGGGAGATTATTCTGGCTTCCACACCTCTGCTCTTTACCAATTATGGTGTGCTGGACGGGAAGAACGCCACTTATCTGTTCCGCCTGCTATCTCAAATGGGAGAACTACCTATAGTCCGCACCGAGGCCTATATGGAGAAAACGGCACAGGTGCAGATGTCTCCTTTCCGCTATTTCCTCTCGCAGAGACCGCTTCGCTGGGCTTTGTATCTGACGATGCTTGCCATACTACTCTTCATGGTGTTTACAGCGCGAAGAAGACAGCGTGCGATACCGGTTATCCGCAAACCGGAAAACAAGTCGCTGGAGTTTACGGAACTGATAGGCACTCTTTATTTCCAGAAGAAAGACCATGCCGATTTGGTTCGTAAAAAGTACATGTATTTTGCAGAAGAATTGAGAAGGGAGATTCAGATGGATATAGAAGAAGTAGCGGATGATGAACGCTCTTTCAGTAGAATTGCCCGGAAAACAGGGATGAATGAGGAAGAGATAGGAGAATTCATCCGTACAGTCAGGCCGGTGATTTATGGTGGATGTGATATCTCCGTGGAGCAAATGAAGCGCTACATTGATAAAATGAATGAAATAATTAGTCATATATAAAAAGAAACTTATGGAAGAGAATACAGAACAACGGGTGGATTTAACCCTCTTTTCCGAGAAGATACAAGAGTTGAAGGATCGGATTGCTTCTGTCATCGTAGGGCAGGAGCAAACGGTAGACCTGGTGCTGACGGCTATTCTGGCAAATGGTCATGTGCTGATAGAGGGAGTGCCGGGAGTAGCGAAGACTTTGCTGGCACGTCTGGTTGCCCGGCTGGTTGATGCTGATTTCAGCCGCATACAATTCACTCCGGACCTGATGCCGAGTGATGTGCTGGGTACCACGGTCTTCAACATGAAAGCCAATGATTTTGACTTCCATCAAGGGCCGGTGTTTGCCGATGTCATACTGGTGGACGAAATCAATCGTGCCCCTGCCAAAACGCAGGCAGCCTTGTTCGAAGTGATGGAAGAACGCCAGGTCAGCATTGACGGGACGACGTATCAGATGGGAGAACTTTATACAATCCTGGCGACCCAGAATCCGGTGGAGCAGGAGGGAACTTATAAGTTGCCCGAAGCGCAGCTCGACCGCTTCCTGATGAAAATAACAATGGACTATCCTTCGTTGGATGAAGAAGTGAGTATTCTGGAGCGCCATCATACCAATGCCTCATTGGTGAAGTTGGAAGACGTCACTCCTGCCATCACGAAAGCGGAACTTTTATCTCTCCGCAGTGTGATGAACCAAGTGTTTGTAGACCGCACCCTGCTTCAATATATTGCCTTGATTGTGCAACAGACGCGCACAAGTAAGGCAGTCTATCTGGGAGCTTCCCCTCGCGCATCCGTGGCCATGTTGCAAGCTTCCAAAGCTTATGCACTATTGCAGGGACGTGATTTTGTGACACCGGAAGACATTAAGTTTGTCGCTCCAAGTGTCCTTCAACATCGTCTTATCCTGACTGCGGAAGCTGAAATGGAAGGATATTCTCCGGTGAAAGTAACGCAACGCCTGATTGATAAGGTGGAAGTTCCGAAATGATTCTGCCCCGTCGCTTCTATATTATCCTCATTCTGATTATCCTGTTGCTGGGTAGCGGAACTGTATTTGCCCCGTTGTTTGTGATCGGGCAATGGGCACTTTTTATCTTCTTCCTGGCGGTGCTGGCAGATGGATATATGCTCTATCGTATCCGGGGCATCCGGGCATTCCGCCAATGCGCTGACCGTTTCTCCAATGGGGATGAAAATGCGGTGAGCATCCGGGTGGAGAACAGTTATCCGCATCCTGTTTCTGTGGAAGTTGTCGATGAAATCCCTTTTGTTTTTCAGCAGCGCAATATATGTTTCCGGACCGAACTTCTGGCAAATGAAGGAAAGTCAATCAGTTATAATCTGCGTCCCACCAGTCGGGGAGTATATGGTTTTGGGCGGATTCGTGTGTTCGTTACCCATAAAATAGGTTTGCTTTCCCGCCGATACACCTGTGGGGAGGCTCTCGACATCAAAGTATACCCCTCTTACCTGATGTTGCACCGGTATGAGTTGCTGGCCATCAGTGACAATCTTACAGAGATGGGCATCAAACGCATTCGCAGGGTGGGGCACCATACCGAGTTTGAACAGATTAAAGAATATGTGAAGGGTGACGATTACCGTACGATAAACTGGAAAGCAAGTGCCCGCCGCCACGAACTCATGGTAAATATCTACCAGGATGAACGCTCCCAACAGATTTATAATGTGATAGATAAAGGCCGGGTGATGCAGCAGGCATTTCGTGGAATGACTTTGCTCGATTATGCGATAAATGCTTCGCTGGTTCTTTCCTACGTAGCCATGCGCCGGGAAGACAAGGCGGGCATTGTGACTTTCGATGCGCACTTCGACACATTCGTCCCGGCCTCCAAACGCTCAGGACACATGCAGACATTGCTTGAAAATCTTTATGCCCAGCAGACCACTTTCGGTGAAACGGACTTTTCTTCCCTTTGTGTGCATTTGAACAAGCACGTCACTAAACGCAGTCTTCTGGTGCTGTATACTAATTTTTCCAGTCTGGGCAGTATGAACCGCCAGTTGGCGTATTTGCAGCAATTAAATCGCCAGCATCGTCTGCTTGTGGTCTTTTTCGAAGATGCGGACCTGAAAAACTACATTGCTACTCCTGCAAAGGATACGGAAGGATATTATCGTCATGTCATAGCCGAGAAATTTGCCTTTGAGAAGCGATTGATTGTATCTACGCTGAAACAGCATGGCATCTATTCCTTATTGACCACACCTGAAAATCTCTCGATTGATGTGATAAACAAGTATCTGGAGATGAAATCAAGACAATTACTCTGAAAAACAGGAGCAAATCATAAAAGATGCCTATTTTGGATAATCATATCCGGAATAGGCATCGTATATTTGTGCCATGAATCAAACCGTAGACAAACAGTACTGCCAGAGTTGTGGAATGCCTCTCCGTTTCGATGTGGAAGAGTATTTGGGTACCAATGCCGATCATTCCTGTAGTGACGAATATTGTTACTATTGTTTGAAAGACGGGAACTATACGGTGGATATCTCCATGAATGAAATGGTGGATATCTGGGTGAAATACACAGATAAATACAATTGGTATTCGGGAACCGACTATACTCCACAAGAATTAAGAACCTTATTGAACAAGCGTCTTCCCACCCTGAAACGCTGGCGACAGAAAGAGATGACGCAACATGTTCACTATGAAGCTGTCAATGGGGTTCGGACCTATATTGATCAAAACCTCTTTCATGAGCTTGATCCTGAACAGTTGGCTGAGATGGTTCACCTTTCATTCTTCCATTTCCGGAAGGTTTTCAGGAATGTTACCGGAGAGAATATCGGTACATATATCCAACGTTTACGGCTGGAATATATTGCCCATCTGCTTATCACTACCGGACAGAGTATTGAAGAGATAGGTAGGCAGACTAATTATCAGACAAAGTTTAGTCTGGCAAAGGCTTTTAAGAAGCATTTCGGCATTTCAATGTCGGCTTATCGCGAAAAATATAAATCTTTCAATGCGAAACAAGAACCGGATAGCATGCCTGAGGCTAAAATTAAACGTATCAATACCCTGAAAGCTGTTTGCATAGAAGTGGGTGATACTTTTCGTGATAAACATGCTTACACTACAATCTGGAAGCAATTACTGCATTATAAAACAGTTCATTTGCAGAATGGTCTCAATAATCGTTTGGTAAGTATAAGTCAGGATAATCCTTGGGTTACACCAATGGAGCAACGGCGGTTCTATATTGGAGTTCTTGTTGAAGGGAATGTCAAGTCCGAAGGGAAATTATTACTTCGGGAAATTCCCGGAGGGATGTACGCTGTTTTCAGGTATAAAGGCAGTTACTCTGATTTGCCTGAATTTTATAAGGCGATTTATAATCAATGGTTTCCTTACAGTATGTATCATCAGAAACGTCCGTTGACGTTTGAGGTGTATCTCAATGCACCGGATGAGACGCCGGTCGAGGAATTGCTGACGGAGATTTATATTCCTATTGATAAATAATTAAATGATATAAATATGTTAGAATTGCCAGAAGTGCTTACATTGAGTAAGCAAGCCAATGATGTTTTAAGTGGTAAAACGATTACGCAAGTGTTCAATGCTACCAAGCCTCATAAGTTCACGTTCTATAGCGGCGATCCACTGGAGTATGGAAAGTTACTCGTCGGAAAGACGATTCTGTCGTCTAAAGGATATGGAATGTTTGTCGATTTTTACCTGTCGGGTAATGTGATAATGAATATCGGTGATGGGGTGAGTGCGCGTTACTATAATCCGGGTGATAAAGTTCCTGCCAATTACCAATTGCTGCTGACCTTTGAAGATGAATCGTTTCTTGTATTCACGGTTGCCATGTATGGTTTTATCAGTGCCTATCCCGATGGCGTTGTCGACAATAAATATTATACAATAAGTCGTGAAAGTATTTCTCCGCTGAGTGATGCTTATACGGAAGCGGAATTTGAAAAATTGTTTGCTTCAGCCAAAAAGACATTGACGGCTAAAGCTCTGCTGGCTACCGAACAACGTATTCCGGGTGTAGGCAATGGGGTAACGCAGGATATTCTGTTCAATGCCGGGATTCATCCGAAGCAGAAAGTGCTTGACCTGTCGGATGAACAGAAAGGGGCACTTTTTAAATCTCTGAAAGATACCTTAATGATTATGACTTCCGAAAGAGGCCGTGATACTCAGACGGATCTTTATGGAAATGTGGGAGGGTATAAAACGATTCTTTCTTCCAAAACATGGAAGAATCCTTGTCCACGTTGTGGCAGCATGATTGTGAAAGAGGCCTATCTTGGAGGATCAGTTTATTATTGTCCTGAATGTCAGAAAATAGAAAGCTTATAATATCTCATTCTGTTGGCGAAGATACGCTTTTATATCTTCATATCATCGGTATTTACTATATTATTGAAAATGCCTCCTGAAAGTTTTTATGTGGCTTTCAGGAGGCATTATTAGGCTAATAGTAATATGTCAGAGTGGTTTAAAGCATTACTTTAATACCATCTACAATATAAATGCCCGGATTGAGGGATATCGTGTTTGAGCCCGGATTAAGGGTCATTGATGTTACATACATCCCTGAAACCGTGAATATCTTGATGTCACGTTTTTCATTCGATATGATTACAAGATTGGTTCCATCCTTGTAAAGTCGCAGTTCATGACCCTTGTAGAAGTTCTTACCAAGACCTGTCGTAGTATCTGCATTACCTATTTCAAATGAATTTCCGGCTTCCGGACTATTGGCTTTTGCATAGACAGAGAAAGGCGCAATGGTAAGTTTTATGTCTTCGTCGGTAATGCGGTTGAAACTATACCCGTCGGCATCGGGGATATACATGTCTGTATCAGCATGGATAGGGGTGTAATTGCCATACAGACAGAAATGTTTACCGGCTTTCAGGATGGTTTCGGCTTCCGGAGTTATAGGCACGTCAAACATGAGGGATGCGTCTGCGGTGCGTGTGTCTGAGACGTTGCTTGTAGAGAACGTAAAATCGACAGTCTCGTCCGGTTTACCGTTAAGATGTATCATATAAGGTTTGTTTGCCTCTATTGATGCCTGGTTTTCAAGTTTCTCGCCGTTTTCATTGAAAGACAGTACGCTGACAGTGTGATTGCCTGAATCTCCGATAGTATACTTGTTCCCTTTTCCGTCAACCATCTGTGTGGGCGTGAAAGGTAACACAATGCCTTTCCAGTCTTTAGAACCATCTTGCGACAGATAGTTCAATTTGACAGACAGTGAGATGTCCTTCTGTCCAAGATTAAAACTTGCCGGAATATTGAAAGCATAGCTGTCGGTAAGAATGATATCCGTTAAAGCTTCACATTTGTTGTCACCGTTGAGCACAATGTTCGATTTTGAAGATATCTGGCTTTCCAAGCCTTTGGCAAGGTAGATGATACAGTTGGGATTAATACCCTCGAATGAGTTGTCGTTTATTCCGGTTGTCAAAGCACGAGTCTTGCTGGTCTGTGAATTTCCGTAGAGCGTGATACTTGTCAGCGAAGTACATCCCTTAAAGGCTCCGTCGCCGATTACGTTAACAGAGTTGAGAGAAAGTGACTGAAGTTGGGAACAGCCCTCAAAAGCGTTCTTGCCAATCGAAGTTACGTTTTCTGGAATTACTATATGGGCCAGGTTTTCCATTCCGGCAAATGCTCCGGAGGGAATATCATTGTTTTCCGTACCTGACAGATTGAGATTTTCCAGGGATGTGAAGTTATCACGTATATAACTGAATGTTTCATCAGTCATCTCTCCGGACAAGTTGAGTTCTGTAATCTGAGCGGCTTCTTCCTCACCGATATGGAGTATCTCTTCCGCTTCAAGCGCTGCATTCTCGTTTTCAGCAAGAGTCATTGTGACATCCATCTCCACATCAGACTGCAAGTCGGTTATTATATATATTCCGTTTTCGTCCGGATATACAACCTCGCTGCCCTTTTTAACCACAGGGGTCATATTGGGGCTTTCTGAAACAACGGTGAATTTATAGCTGCCTCCCTCTTTGAAGAGTGTAGGACGCAAGGAGGAACCTTCAACGAATTTATTCATTTCTGCATTTCTCCATACGTTGCTTTCGTCCAGATCCACAAAACTGATTTTGGCCTTGCCGGAAGTGTCGGTGATTTTAATGTTGTAATAGAACACAACATCAATGATGTGGTTCTGTGGGTAATTCAGAGATTGCGGGTCTGTTACGTTTCCGTAGAATTTAACTTTATAATACCCTCCGGGATAGAAAATATCAGAGGAGCTGAGCGGATCGAGCATACTCGTCACGTCTTTTTTGTTATCGTAAAGCTTGAACGCCACTCCCGGCCGATGAACCGGATTTTTCTTATAGGAAGTCGGTTGGAAATTGGGTAGGCCAAGCATCACGGTTTTAGTGCTGTTTCCCGGTCCCTCAATCTTGGTTAATGGTTCGCTCTGATTATATTGGAAAGCTCTATTCTGGTCAATCTGGATGTTATAGTAAACTTTTGATGCCTGATTGCTAAGGTCTTGCCAATATGCGCTGGCTGCGTAGTCGGATTCCGTACCTTGCGGAACTTCGAGTGTTATACCAGAAGTATTTGTGGGGAATGGATTACTCTTCAGGTTTACGGGAGTCTTTGATAGAACAATTATTTTCTTCAGGTTTACGCACATGGCGAAAGCATTGCTTCCGATATAAGAGACATTCTCGGGAATGGTAATTTCTTGCACTTTAACACAACGATAGAATGCATCCGCTTCTATACATTCCAGATTCTTCGGCAGAAGTATGGTTGTTAACGCTGCTAATGCACTACTTGAAGAGGCAAATGCCATGGAGGGCAATGAATTCGGGGTAGGATAGCTCTTTATTGTGACGTCAGTCAGGTCGAGGGCCACCAGTCTGGAAGCGTTGTCTTGTAACACCTTAAAATCTTCAGCGTTCATTTCTCCCATCAGTTTAAGGCGTGAGGGGAAGGCGGAAGCGGAAACTTTAGATGCCAGTTCACCTGCATGAATGTTGAGTGCCGTATAGGTTTCGTCACCGGCCGACACCACCTGTATGGCAATGTCAAGATCCTCGCGCACACTTTCTACCTTTATTTGAGCTACTCCAACACGGTCTGCTACGATTTTGCCATTGACAGATACCGTTATGGCATCAGCTACGGAAACAGGCATGATCTTACATGAAAAGTCCATACCGTGAACTATCTGGTCAATGGCTCCTTGGATAGTGGCTCCCTGAACTGTGGATGGCATGGTTACCTTATGATATATCACTTCATTACCTATGGCTTTAATGGAATCTTTTACGTTATCGCCTTTGACCAAGCGCCAGTTTTTCTTATTATATGAAGTGGCTATACGTACGAGATTGCCTTCACGTACTGAAGTTTCTTTTACCAGGCAGTTGAAAGTGCATGGAAGGTCACCGTAATTAGTCGAGGAATTATTGAATACAGGAGATATAAACTCTTTGATGGCTCCGCTGGCATCTGTAAGAACGGCGGCATAAAACATTGCGGCGTCGTCTTTAGGTATTGCCAGTGCATTGGCACGTATGGCGAAAGATTTACCGGCTATTACATTGATAACGTCTGTGGCGAGTCCTACACCTCCTCTGGAATTTGTGAGTTTCCAGGAAGATTCGCCGATAGTAGGTGTCGGATAAATAAAATTGGCATGAATTAAGGTATTGGCATTGATGGTAGCAGTATAATGTCCATTAGCTTCTGCACTCAATTTAGTGGTATTGGCATAAACTTCCATTTTGGCATCTCCAAAACGATTGTCGGTTTCTATCGTGAATGAGAATGCTGAGCCGGCGGCAACTTCCAGATTATCGGAGTCGGGGGTTATTTTTACTCCTTCCGTTTCTTGAAGTGCTACCATATATGAAGAGGGTGAAATAGGATTCTCTTCTACAATGTTTTTAAAATCCTGCCAATTCTCTTTTGAACGGTAAGCGGTTGCCGCACCTATAGGCACTACGAGTTTTGACTTGGGAGTTCCTGTAAATACGCACCAGTTAACCCATGCCGGTGATTGACGGCGTACGATAACTTCGCTCAAATGGCTGCAATTTAAGAATATATTATACTCATAATTGCTTACTGATGCTGGAATCTCTATTTTTCTCAGACCGGTGGCATTGAAACAGCCGTTTTTCAGAGTAGAAAGATTTTTCGGCAATTCTATGCGCTGCAATGAACCATAACCACTGAACGCTTTGGTAGGAATGGCATTGGCAGGATTGGAACCGTTGGCCACAATATTGACATTGGAAATATCGAGTGTGGTTAGTTTCATGCGTTCACGTATGAATGTGAAGTCACGCACATCAATAGTTCCGTAGAGGGCCAGTTCCTTAATGGTACCGGCATCGGTTTCGCTGATGAGATTTCCGAGTTCACCGGCGGTAACCCATAAATTACGCTTGTTTACCACATCCTCTGCAGCTTGCACGATAATGCGTATCTGTTGGTCGGAAGTTACATTTGAGATTGTGTAGATGTTCTCGGAAACTGGTGTAAGGATAAAACCATTTGCTTTTACGGTAACAACCTTGTCGGGAGAGGTGGCGACTACCTTGAACGAATAGTCACGTCCTTTGATGACTTTGCTGTCGGCGTCAGATATAAGAGCACCGTCTACACTGCTTGGAATATCTATCGAAAAATAGGGAATGATATTGTTTTTCGCTTTTATCTCATTTATCGTAATGAGGTCTCCGGTAACGGGAAGCCATTCAGTTGAACCGTTGCCGGACATGGTAACCATACGGATGATATCATCAGCAGCAATGTCAGTTCCGGCGGGTACCGAACATTCAAAGTCTGAATAGAGTCTTGGTGTCATTATTTGCATGGACTGCAATGTCAGTCCTTTACCGCTATTCAGGAGTTGCTTTAACTTTCCGTCAGAGGAGAAAAGAGCCACGGCAATCTTCCCGGAAAAGTTTTCATAAGAAACATTCTTAAAAGCACCGGCTCTCACTGTGAATTTCGTGCCGGCATCAATGTCTGTCACATCGGAAGTCATGCCTATTTGCCGTTCGTCGGATGTGATGTGCACAGGTGACCAGCTTGCGGATGATTCTGCCGGTTTTATGTTATAGATAATAGTGGTTTGGTCATTAAAGCTATGTGAAGTGCTGACTGTCGGGTTAAGTGCATCAGAAGAGAAATAACCGTTGGCAGAGCCGCCCCATCCCCAGTTGATGTGGAAATAAGGGACAGAACCTCTCATTTCATATCCATCGCATACGAAAGCATGACCGACGGACATGTCTTGGCCACTGTAAATAACAGGGCGGTTTTCATTGATTTCATTAACAATTATAGCATCCCATGTAGTACGGTCGGTTTCGGAACGCTTCTTGTACGACACACCGGGATCATAACCGAAATATGATATAAGAGCGGCCGGAACACGTACTTCGAAAGCACTTGAACCTGACATTCCGAAATTGGTTTTGATAGATACTGCACAATGAGCCATCAGTGTAGATACTGCTTCGGCTTCATCCGCAGAATATCCGGAACGGTAGTTGTCTGTTCGCATATTATTCCAGGCGTATTGTACATTGAAATTCGTGCCGTCAAGCGAACCATTGCCTTTCGAAGGATGATTGTGGTATTTCATAACAGTTGCCATGGCCGTTCCAACACATCCGACAAGGCGATGGTTGGGTATCTGGGCATTGAAAGGAGCTTCCTGACTCCATTCAGGTGTTTTTATAAGTTTTGTTGACGAAGTCCTTGTGTTTACGCGTTTGCGAATTTCAACAGAGTTACTTTTTACCGGTTTTACTGCATTGTTAAGCACAGTAATTGTGACATCGGATACATTGTCTGTTACAAATGAAGAATCGTAAGAGTATCCTACAACCGGAATTGCCTTGTCATCGGCCGATATGATAATAAAACCGCGACCGTTTTTGGCATTAAAAACATAATAAACGGGTGTACCGTCACTCTTTTTAGATGTACGCACTAATTGTAATGCATCAATATTACTTAGTCTAGACACATTACCGGCACTGAAAAAATCAGTTGCAATTTTAGCGGCCTCTTCCGGAGTAAGAACCTTGGCATGGATATTGCAAGGAACACTTGCACAGACAAGAAGAAGCAGCATTTTAAAAAACTGTTTCAACATAGAATAAAATGTTTTTTTGATTTATTTGAAAAGTAAATGTTGTAAGTGTAATCTTGAGAAGGCGGAATGTAAGCATTTACATTCTTTGATACAGGATCGTTTCATTGCTTAGCTAAAAAATACTTTCATTTTAATAAAATGTTCTTCCAAGGCGCAAAAGTAGAAAAAAAAATTGGAACAGACGCATAAATATAAGGAAAATATGGTATGCGTATAAATAAAAAATCCCTTGGAAGTATTTGACTTCCAAGGGAGTACTTTGCGGTGCGTACGGGACTCGAACCCGTGACCCCATGCGTGACAGGCATGTATTCTAACCAACTGAACTAACGCACCATTTCATTCTTTTTATTCGCTATCTCTCTCGATTGCGGTTGCAAAGGTAGGTATTTTTTTGAAACCTGCAATAACTATGATGAATTTTTTTTGCTTGATTTTATCACTTTTCCTTTTATATCCTCATTTTGAGAACATTGGGATGTGAAAAAAAATAAGTCCTTGCAGAACTTTTTGTGAAAGGACATTGGTGTAGTTTTGTAATGAAAGCGAAACTTTCTGTTGCTTGATTTAAACTTCTTGCTCGAAAACTTCGTTATTTTACAATAAATCGTTATTTTTGCAAACTCAAATCGAGAAAATTGTAATTTGAAAACGATAAAAACGATAATTTAGGATGATGAAAACGGCCAAACTGTTACTTCACTGTCCCGACAAACCGGGAATTCTGGCAGAAGTGACAGACTTTATAACGGTAAACAAGGGAAATATTATCTATCTGGACCAATATGTCGATCATGTGGAGAATATTTTTTTCATGCGTATCGAATGGGAATTGAAGAACTTCCTGATACCGCAAGAGAAAATTGAAGATTATTTTGCTACGCTGTACGCACAGAAATATGAAATGTTTTTCCGTCTCTATTTCTCGGATGCGAAACCACGCATGGCAATATTTGTGTCTAAGATGTCGCATTGCCTGTTCGATTTGTTGGCACGCTATACGGCAGGAGAGTGGAATGTTGAGATTCCTCTTATTATAAGTAACCATCCCGACCTGCAACATGTAGCCGAACGTTTCGGAATACCTTTCTATCTGTTCCCCATTACAAAGGAGACAAAGGAAGAACAGGAGAAAAAAGAAATGGAATTGCTGGCAAAACATAAGGTGAATTTCATTGTACTGGCTCGTTATATGCAGGTGATTTCAGAGCAGATGATTGATGCCTATCCCAATAGGATTATCAATATTCATCATTCTTTCCTTCCTGCATTTGTGGGAGCAAAACCTTATCATGCAGCATTTGAGCGTGGTGTGAAGATCATTGGTGCTACGAGTCATTATGTGACAACGGAACTGGATGCAGGACCGATCATTGAGCAGGATGTGGTTCGTATCACTCATAAAGATACTGTAGAAGATCTTGTGAATAAAGGGAAAGATTTGGAGAAGATTGTTCTCTCGCGTGCCGTACAGAAGCATATTGAACGCAAGGTACTGGCATATAAGAATAAAACAGTGATATTTAGTTAAGGTATATTCATGAAGGTAGCGATTATCAAATATAATGCGGGCAATATCTATTCGGTAGATTATGCGTTGAAGCGTTTGGGCGTGGAAGCTGTAGTGACGGCGGATAAAGATGAATTGCGTGCGGCAGACAAAGTGATCTTCCCAGGTGTGGGCGAGGCGGAAACAACCATGAAGTTTCTGCGTGTCAGTGGCATGGATGCATTGATAAAGGAACTTAGGCAGCCTCTTTTAGGAATATGTCTGGGTATGCAAGTAATGTGTCGGCATTCTGAAGAAGGAGGGGATGTGGACTGTCTGGGTATTTTTGATACGGAGGTGAAGCGTTTCGTTCCACAGAAGCATGAGGATAAAGTGCCTCATATGGGTTGGAATACGCTTACAGAAACGAACAGTGACTTATTCAAAGGTTTTACAAAAGAAGAATTTGTCTATTTTGTGCATAGTTTCTACGTTCCGGTTAATGAATATACGGCTGCTGTGACGGACTATATACAACCGTTTAGCGCTGCCTTGCATAAGGATAATTATTACGCTACCCAATTCCATCCGGAGAAAAGTGGAGGTGTGGGAGAGCGTATCCTGCGCAATTTTTTAGAATTATAGTTAAGTAGATGAATATATGATAGAACTTATTCCTGCAATAGATATTATCGACGGAAAGTGTGTACGCCTTTCGCAAGGTGACTATGACAGTAAGAAGGTGTATAACGAAAATCCGGTGGAAGTGGCCAAAGAGATGGAGGCACACGGTATTCGTCGGCTTCATGTGGTAGACTTGGACGGAGCGGCTTCTCATCATGTAGTCAATTATGATGTTTTGAATAGAATCACTTCGCAGACTTCCCTGATTGTTGATTTCGGTGGTGGCGTGAAAAGTGACGAAGATTTGAAGATCGCTTTCGAGAATGGAGCGCAGATGGTTACAGGTGGCAGTATTGCCGTGAAGGATCCCGAACTCTTTTGTCATTGGCTGGGTATCTATGGCAGTGAGAAGATCATTCTCGGTGCGGATGTGAAAGACCGCAAAATAGCTGTGAACGGATGGAAGGATGAAAGTGCTTGCGAATTGTTTCCCTTTCTGAAAGAATATGTGGAGAAAGGCATTCAAAAAGTGATTTGTACCGATATTAGTTGCGACGGCATGTTGCAAGGACCGTCCATTGAACTGTATCGGGAGATGTTGGAGCAACACCCCGGTCTTTATCTCATAGCCAGTGGTGGTGTGAGCGGCATGGCAGACATCCGTGTGCTGGAAGATGCGGGCGTACCTGCTGTTATCTTTGGTAAGGCATTGTATGAAGGACGCATCACAATGAAGGAAATAGAGTCACTCATAATTCATAATTAAAACCAAGTGTTAGCGAAAAGAATTATTCCCTGTCTTGATATTAAAGACGGGCAAACAGTGAAAGGAACCAATTTCGTGAACCTGCGGCAGGCGGGTGATCCGGTAGAACTGGCGCGTGCATATAGTGAGCAAGGCGCTGATGAACTGGTGTTCCTTGATATTACAGCCAGCTTCGAAGGTCGCAAGACATTTGCCGAACTGGTGAAGCGCATTGCTGCCAATATCAGCATTCCGTTTACGGTAGGTGGCGGCATCAACGAACTGAGCGATGTAGACCGCTTGCTGAATGCCGGTGCAGATAAGATTTCCATTAATTCCTCTGCTATTCGTCGTCCTGAGTTGATAGACGAAATTGCAAAAAACTTTGGTTCTCAGGTTTGTGTGCTGGCAGTAGATGCTAAACAGACCGAAAAAGGCTGGTGGTGCTATCTGAATGGAGGACGTGTGGAAACAGATAAAGAACTGTTCGTATGGACGAAAGAAGCCCAGGAACGTGGTGCCGGAGAAATACTTTTCACCAGCATGAATCACGACGGTGTAAAGACCGGATATGCCAACGAAGCCCTTGCTGAAATGTCTGATAACCTCTCTATTCCGGTCATTGCATCGGGCGGGGCCGGTGCTAAAGAGCATTTCCGTGATGTCTTTTTGCAAGGAAAAGCAGATGCGGCATTGGCAGCCAGTGTTTTTCATTTCGGAGAAATTAAAATTCCCGATTTAAAATCGTATCTTTGCGCCCAAGGAATCTCGATGCGAACGGTGTAAGGGGATGATGAAATGATTATAACTGCATTGTAATTCGTAAATTGTAATTCGTAATTATATAAAAATGGATTTTGATAAAATGAACGGACTTGTTCCGGCAATCATACAAGACGTAGACACCGCTAAGGTGCTGATGTTGGGCTTCATGAATCAGGAAGCTTATGACAAAACGGTAGAAACCGGTAAAGTAACCTTTTTCAGCCGCACCAAGAACCGCCTTTGGACGAAAGGTGAGGAGAGTGGTAATTTCCTGAATGTCGTTTCTATCAAGGAAGACTGTGATCAGGATACATTGCTGATTCAGGTGCATCCTGTAGGCCCTGTTTGTCATACAGGCACGGATACTTGTTGGGGTGAGAAGAACGAACAGCCTGTTATGTTCCTTAAACTTCTTCAGGACTTCATCACTAAGCGCCACGAAGAGATGCCGGAAGGCTCTTATACGACCAGCCTGTTTGAGTCGGGCGTAAACAAGATGGCACAGAAAGTGGGCGAAGAAGCTGTAGAAACCGTGATTGAAGCCTGTAACGGAACTGACGAACGTCTGATTTATGAAGGAGCTGATTTGATATACCACCTTATCGTGCTGCTTACGTCCAAAGGATACAGCATTGAAGATTTGGCACGCGAATTGCAGGTACGTCATAGTGCTTCGTGGAAGAAACACTAAATAATTAATAATTAAAACGGGAATGGGCGAGCCGCTGATACGATATAAGGATGTCGAAGTACACCAACAAGACTTGTGCGTGCTGAACGAGGTGAACCTCGAGCTGCAGAAGGGGGAGTTTGTGTATCTGATTGGTAAGGTCGGTTCGGGCAAAACCAGTCTGTTGAAGACATTTTATGGCGAGCTGGATGTCATTTCCGGTGAAGCAGTCGTATTGGGGTATGACATGAACCGCATCAAGCGCAAGCATATTCCGCAACTGCGCCGCAAACTGGGCATCGTATTCCAGGACTTCCAGTTATTGACGGACCGCACGGTGAACGATAACCTTGCTTTTGTGCTGAAAGCTACCGGCTGGAAGAACAAAGCAGAGATAAAAGACCGTATCAGCGAAGTGTTGATGCAGGTAGGCATGGACAACAAAGGCTATAAGTTCCCTAACGAGCTTTCGGGAGGCGAACAACAACGCATCGTCATTGCCCGCGCCATGCTCAACTCTCCCGAGATTATCCTGGCGGACGAACCCACCGGTAATCTGGATGCAGAGACCGGACGCGCCATTGTGGGATTGCTGCACAACATCAGCCGTACAGGCTCATTGGTGGTGATGACTACGCACAATCTCCAGTTGCTGCATGAGTTTCCGGGACAGGTGTACCGCTGTGCAGGTCATCAGATAACGGATGCGACTTCCGAATACTCAGGCATGATGCCTATTGTAGAAGAAATAAATAATAATATATAATCATTTAATACAGGAACGAAGATGAAAGTTTTAAAGTTTGGAGGTACTTCCGTTGGTTCTGCCCCGCGGATTAAGGAAGTGGCCAAATTGATTACCGATGGCGAGCAGAAGATAGTTGTCCTCTCAGCTATGTCGGGCACGACTAACACATTGGTGGAAATTTCGGACTATCTGTACAAGAAGAATCCGGAGGGTGCTAACGAAATTATCAACAAGCTGGAAGCTAAGTATAAACAGCATGTAGATGAATTATATTCCACTCCCGAGTATAAACAGAAAGGTCTGGAGTTGATTAAATCTCATTTTGACTACATCCGTTCATATACCAAAGACCTCTTCACGTTGTTCGAAGAGAAAGTGGTTCTGGCACAGGGAGAGTTGATTTCCACTGCCATGATGAACTACTATTTGCAGGAATGTGGTGTAAAGTCTATTTTGCTTCCGGCTTTGGAATACATGCGTACCGACAAGAATGCGGAACCCGACCCTGTATATATCAAGGATAAACTCCACATGCAACTGGAATTGCACCCCGGTGCTGAAATCTACATCACTCAGGGATACATCTGCCGCAATGCTTACGGAGAAATAGACAACCTGCAGCGTGGTGGAAGCGACTATACCGCTTCTCTGATCGGCGCTGCCATCAACGCTTCCGAAATTCAGATATGGACGGACATCGACGGCATGCACAACAACGATCCGCGTATCGTTGATAAGACTGCTCCCGTGCGCCATCTTCATTTTGAAGAAGCTGCCGAGCTGGCTTACTTCGGTGCGAAGATTCTCCACCCCACTTGTATACAGCCTGCCAAGTATGCCAATATTCCGGTGCGCTTGCTGAATACGATGGATCCTACCGCTCCCGGCACCATGATTTCCAATGATACCGAAAAGGGCAAAATCAAGGCGGTTGCAGCGAAAAACAGTATCACGGCCATCAAGATTAAATCCAGCCGTATGTTGCTTGCTCATGGTTTCCTGCGCAAGGTATTCGAAATCTTCGAGAGCTACCAGACTTCTATCGACATGATTTGTACTTCCGAAGTAGGTGTATCTGTATCTATTGATAATACGAAGCACCTCAATGAGATTCTGGACGACCTGAAGAAATACGGCACGGTGACCGTGGATAAAGATATGTGTATTGTCTGCGTGGTGGGCGACCTGGAATGGGAGAACGTAGGTTTCGAAGCCAAGGCACTGGATGCCATGCGCGACATACCTGTACGAATGATTTCCTTCGGCGGTAGCAACTACAACATTTCCTTCCTCATCCGCGAGTGCGACAAGAAGAAAGCCTTGCAGTCGCTTAGTGATGCACTGTTCAACGAAGAATAAGAGATAACCCTGATACAACCCGAGCGCTTTTACCAATCCTGATAAAAGCGCTCTTTTTAACTGAACAAAGAATACACAATATTTAGATAAAGAATATGAAAGGAACATTCCCCATAGATAAATTCCGTGAGTTGCGCACCCCGTTTTATTATTATGACACGAAGGTGTTGCGTGAAACCCTTTCCTGTGTGCGCACTGAAGCCGCAAAGTATGGCAACTTTGACGTGCACTATGCCGTGAAGGCAAATGCCAATCCTAAAGTGCTTTCCATCATCCGTGAGAACGGATTGGGTGCCGACTGTGTAAGTGGCGGTGAAGTCCGTGCAGCCATCAAGGCAGGTTTCCCGACGAATAAGATAGTGTTTGCCGGAGTGGGCAAGGCAGATTGGGAAATCAACCTCGGATTGGATTATAATATTTTCTGTTTCAATGTAGAGTCCATTCCCGAACTGGAAATCATCAATGAACTGGCTGCGGCAAAGGGTAAGGTTGCGAATGTAGCTTTCCGTATCAACCCCAATGTGGGTGCACATACGCATGCCAACATCACTACCGGACTGGCGGAGAACAAGTTCGGTATCAGTATGCAGGACATGGACAATGTGATAGATGTGGCGCTGGAGATGAAGAACGTAAAGTTCATTGGATTGCACTTCCACATCGGTTCGCAGATATTGGATATGGGCGATTTCGTGGCTCTTTGCAACCGTGTGAACGAATTGCAGGATAAGTTGGAGTCTCACCGCATCCGCATCGAGCACGTCAATGTAGGTGGCGGACTGGGGATTGATTATAAGCATCCTAACCGCCAGGCGATACCTGACTTCAAAGACTATTTTGAAACCTATGCCGAGCACCTGAAATTGCGTTCCTATCAGACACTCCATTTTGAACTGGGGCGTGCCATAACGGGGCAGTGCGGTTCGCTGATTTCCCGTGTGCTTTATGTAAAACAGGGAGCTAATAAGAAATTTGCCATTCTCGATGCCGGTATGACGGATTTGATTCGTCCGGCACTGTATCAGGCTTATCATAAGATAGAGAATATCACTTCCGAGGAAGCTGTGGAGGTGTATGATGTGGTAGGTCCTATCTGTGAGTCTTCCGACGTATTCGGCAAGGCGATAGACTTGAACAAGGTGAAGCGCGGAGATTTGATAGCGTTGCGTTCTGCCGGTGCCTATGGTGAGATTATGGCTTCAAGCTATAACTGCCGTGAGTTGCCGAAGGGGTATACTTCGGACGAGCTGGTGTAAAAGAAATACGCGGGTTTTAGTATCATTATAGAGGAGAAATGCTTATATTTGTACATAAACTCAATTCTCTAAAAAATGAGACGGTCAGAGATTATAGAACAGATTAGAAAAACAGTATATGGTATAGCGCCTACGGCAAAAACCATTCTGTTTGGCTCGGAAGCACGAGGGGAAGCTCGCTTCGACAGTGATATTGATTTGCTGATTCTGCTTGAAGGAGAGAAACTGACATTGGCTCAGGAAGAAGCAATAACCTTGCCCCTTTATGAATTGGAATTGAAAACCGGCGTTGCGATTAGTCCGATAGTAATGTTGAAGAAGCTTTGGGAGAATCGTCCATTTAAGACCCCTTTTTATGTAAATGTAGTAAATGAAGGTATTGTGTTATGAAAGAAATATTAGATGAGGAAAGTAAAAAAAGGACAAGTCAGACTTTTACTATTTTATAGCAGAATAAATATTGTGAAGATTAATCTGTGAGAAAAGCGCTGTTTGTAGTACCAACTATGATAATTCTCTGTATCTTTGTTGTCACATAACACACAACAATGGGAAAATTTATCAATCCGTTCACCGATTACGGTTTTAAGAAAATATTCGGCCAAGAGATTTCTAAGGATTTGTTAATAGACTTCTTAAATGATTTGCTGAAGGGTGAACGGGTGATAACAGATCTCACATTCTTGAACAATGAACAGTTGCCTAAGTATAACGAAGGGCGAGGTCTTATCTATGATATTTATTGCTGCACCGATACCGGTGAAAAGATAATCGTAGAGATGCAGAATAAGTCTCAGTTGCATTTTAAGGAACGTGCGCTTTATTATCTTTCTAATGCGATAGTGCAACAGGCTGAGAAAGGGAATGAATGGCGGTTCGGTATTAAAGCTGTATATGGAGTTTTCTTTATGAACTTTTTATTTGACAGCAGTGTTAAATTGAGGACTGACGTCATCCTTGCCGACCGTGATACGGGTGAGTTGTTTACTGACAGAATGCGCCAGATATTTATAGCTCTTCCTCTTTTTCAGAAGGAGGAAGAAGAATGTGAGAATGATTTTGAACGTTGGATATATACATTAAAGAATATGGAGACACTGAAACGAATGCCTTTTAAGGCCCGTAAGGCAGTCTTCGAAAAGTTAGAAGAAATTGCCGATGTGGCTTCTCTTAGTAAAGAGGAGCGTGAACGTTATGAGAATAGTGTAAATGTATACCGCACTAATTTGTGTGTGATGGATGCAGCGAAAGAAGAAGGGCGTGAAGAAGGACGTCAAGAAGGACGTGAAGAGGGTCGTGAGGAAGGACGTCAAGAAGGTCTTGAAAAAGGACGTCAAGAAGAACGTCTTGCTAATGCCCGTAATATGAAAGCTGAGGGATTTACTAATGCTGTAATTTCTAAAATCACAGGCTTGTCGGAGGATGAAATAGCCGCATTGTAATCTGCCATCTCATAAGCATATATATTGAGCGTGCAAACCTATTACAAGGTTTGCACGCTTTTTCTTTGTCTTCCTCTCACTTTCTTTACTTTGTATTCACAAACATTACGCTTGTGATTCCTGTTTTCAGGACTCACTTCGTAGTGTGCAACTTTAAATGATAAAAGTGATGAATACAGAAAGGATTGAGAAAGATGACGGAAGGCTGGACCTTTCGCTGTATATGACGAAGGTCATTAACGAATTGAGTGAAGACAAGAGGTATCCTGCGGTGCATACCTACACCAGCACCTTGCACTCTTTTGCAAAGTTTTCCTGTGGGGCAATGCCCGTGAATGACGTGTTCACTCCCGGGAGGCTGAAAGAGTATGAGGACTGGTTGCTGCAAAGACGGCTGAGCTGGAACACTATTTCCACCTATATGCGCACCTTGCAGGCGGTATATAACCGGCTGTCTCCACCCGGCACGCCGGAACACAACGCTAAACTCTTCGATGACGTGTATACCAAGGTGAAGTCGCAGACCAAACGGGCGTTGACTGAGGAACAGATGGGCAGGCTGCTGCATACAGACCTTGCAGTGCCCTGCAAAAAGCTGCAACGCGCACAGGCCTATTTCCTGTTGATGTTCCTGCTGCGTGGCATGCCGTTCATCGACCTTGCCCACCTTCGCAAGAGGGATGTGCGTGACGGCAGGATAGTGTATCGCCGCCACAAGACGGGAAAGCAAATCACGTTGCGCATCCCCCGGGAAGCCTTGCCCTTATTGAAAGAATTTAAGGATAAAGACGCTGCCTCACTCTATCTTTTTCCTATATTGAATGATGCCCCGGAAGGGGAGGATGCCTTATACGGGTACTACCAGAAAGCCTTGCGGAATTTCAATAAGATGCTGGGAGCACTGGCAAAACGTCTTTTGCCCGGCATCAGAATCAGTTCCTATACGGCCCGGCATACATGGGCCACATTGGCCTATCATATGGGAATGCCCGTAGGAATCATTTGCCAGGCATTGGGACACTCCTCTGTACGTGTGACAGAGACCTACCTGAAACCTTTCGAAAATGAGAAAGTTGACAAGGCAAACCGTAAGCTAATTTCTGCTGTTGGAAAATACGGAGGGAGAAGTCGGGAATGTTTTAATCTCTTACAGGACATGGTGTTGCGGTAGAATTACTTACCAAGTAACGGATGATTGAAGCGACAAAGGTCTAAAATTCTCTTCATAAATCCAAATAAAAAATTATTTATCTTTGTCAATCTTATCATTTTTATCTATTTAACGACACACTACACCAGAAAAACACATATTGTCCCGGCGTGTATTCCAAACACACACAAAAAGCCTCCATCCATTTCTGACATCTCAAAAACGGAGCGCATCTTTTTACACTTTACTCTGCTGTAAAACGCCTTTTCTGATAAATAATCGATAAAAAAACACCTTTTTTTATCCAGGAGGAAAAAGCGCTGCCCGTTACTTGGTAAGTAACGGCTGGCAAAACAAACACACATATGTTATCTATACATACACAAACAGCCATAGCCGTACTGCACGACATTGCCTTAGGCAGTGACCTACAATCGGCCAATTTTCTCCTTTCCGAAGGAGAATGGAAAGAATTGTTTGACAAGTTGGATCAAAGTCAGCTTATCCGTCTTCTACCTGATAAAGAGCCAGGTAAACTTTCTTCGTATGCCCTGCGACGTCCGTTGCAGGAAGTGTCCCTGCTGAATGTACTTCAGGCATTGGATGACCCCATCCGTTGTAATATGCCCACCCCGGAGGAATTTTATATCCAACACGGTCAGATAGCCAATAAGATTGGCGTTTTCAATGAAGTGGCACGCAAGTTTCTGGCGGATATTAAAATCGCCGACTGGTAAATCCTGTAATCAGCCAAGATATGAAATACCTACCTATAATAAATGTAAAACGCATTGCTCTCAGCTTCGGACTGTTGTTCGGAGTACTGGCGGGCGTGCACTCACAGCAAGACAGCCACGACCCGGATGTGTCCGGCAAGCCGATGGTGCTTTACTTCCGCTTCGACAAGGCGGTGGTGGATAAGGGTTATATGGACAATGACCATACTCTCCACTATCTGGACGGAATCTTTACGGATAGCACTTTGGCTGCACGGATAGATTCCATAAACGTTCTTGCTTTCGCTTCACCCGACGGTGACCGGAAATATAACGAACGTCTGGCAAAGCAACGCTCCATCGCTGTAAAAGGTTATCTGGTGTGGAAATACCCGCACCTCGACCAGTATCGCATTCATCTCTACCCGAAAGGTGAGAACTGGAAGGAATTGCGCCGTTTGATAGCCAGTGACAAGAGCCTCCCCAACCGGGAAGAAGTACTGCAAATCATCGACCGTAACCCGGATAGCGACCGCTGCAAGGCGTTGCTCAGGAATCTGGACGGCGGAAGTTCTTACCGATACATACAGGGACGGTTGCTGCGATACCTGCGTAATGCTGCCGTGTGCATGGTGTGGATAAGACCGGACAGTCTGCCCGCTTTGCCCAATCCTGTATCTCCCCATGCGGAAGCATTGGGCAAACCGTGCGAACCACCGCATGCAGAGATGAAAAGTATTCAGGAACAGCAGGAACAAACCCTGCGGAATGTACGGGCTATAGAAAAACGTCCGTTGTTCGCCGTAAAAACCAATCTGCTGTTTGATGCCGCTATGATGCCGAACGTAGAAATCGAAGTACCCATCGGCAAACGCTGGTCGGTAAACGGTGAATACATGTTCCCATGGTGGTTGCTGGACGGTGACAAATACTCTTTGCAGATATTGACGGGCGGACTGGAAGGGCGTTATTGGCTGGGCAGCCGGAAAAAACGGATGAACCGTGAAGTACTGACCGGACATTTCCTCGGACTGTATGCCGGAGGCGGCAAGTACGACTTGCAATGGAAAGAGAACGGCTATCAGGGCGAGTTCTTCATTGCAGCAGGTATCAGCTACGGGTATGCCCACGAGATAGCCCGCAACCTGCGGCTGGAATACAACATCGGTATCGGACTGCTCCGCACCGACTACCGGCACTACCACGCCCGCGACAATTACCAGACGTTGCTGTGGCAGGAGAACGGAAAATATACATGGTTCGGTCCCACGAAAGTGAAAATCTCACTGGTGTGGTTGATGAACCGCAAGGTGAAGAAAGGAGGTGCCAAATGAGTACAGTTGACAAGTTGACGGGGAAACGATGTGACAAGGGGCTGCGCTGTGCATGCTTTGTTTCACCACAGCGGACACAGCGTTTCACAGAGAATTTTCTGTGCCTGTCACGCCGTGTTATTTTTAAACTCTGTGTTACTCTGTGCCCTCTGTGGTGCATTCTCTTCTCCGGTTGTGACCGCCGCGAACTGACCTATTCCGATGAAGCGGAGATAACCCTTACCGCTGACTGGAGCAAGGCAGGGCTGAGCGAACAGGAAGCACAATACGGTGCCACCGCCGTATTCTACCCGACGGACGGGAGTACCCCGATTACCGTGCTGATGGGCGACCGCAGCCGCAAGACCGTCCGGATGAAAGAGGGATGCTACAACGTAGTCCTGTTCAACCGTTCGTTCGACGACTTTAGCGGCATCGCTTTCCGCGGGATGGATGCCCACCACACGTTGGAGGCTTACGCCAAGAACGCACAAGTCAAGGGGATGGATGGCGGCAAAGTGTCTATGGACAGTCCTGACGAGCTTGCCGCCGACTATGTGGAAGGGTTTGAAGTGACTCCCGATATGCTGGGCAACTATGAGCCTTCCGCCACAAGAAATACGGAGCACCCATCCCCCTGCCAACTCTGCTTCACCCCCCGGAAGTTGACCAAGGAGATAACCGTCACCATCCATATCAAGGGGATGAACAATATCCGCACTGCCATCTGTACGCTGAGCGGTGTGCCGGAGTCCGTATTTCTTGTTTCAGGCAAGGCTTCGGAACGTACCTTGTCGCAGCAGTTCGAACTTGCCCATCCCGTTTACCTGCCCGGTTCGAAGACCGAAGGTACAATGAGTGCCACGTTCAGCGTGTTTGGCTTTGACGAGAACATTCTTCATGAAATATATTTCAGAGCGCAACTCGTGGACGGGAAAACGGAGTTTACGGAAGAACTGAAAGATATGAAGGTGAACGTGTCGGAAGACAGCGAAGGAATTGTGAATATCACTATAAACGTGACGTGCGGAGAAACTGTGCCCACGGTGAAGCCCGAGGGAAGTTCGGGCATGGACGCCGATGTGGATGGCTGGGACGAAGAAGAGAACAAGGATATAGACATATAAAGGAAACTATAATTTAATTGTAATTTAAAATTTGACTGAAAATGAAGACGAAAAATTTAATGATGGCGATAGCAGCTTTCGCAATGGCGGGTTGCTCGCAGAATGAAGTGACAGACGTGAATCCGGACACGCATCCGGCAGTAGGCTTCGACGTGTACACGGGTGTGCCGACCAGAGGAGCGGAAACCACCACCGCCACCTTGAAAGACAACACCAAAGGCAATTTCGGCATCCTTGCCTTCTATACCGGGGCAAGCAACTGGGAAGCTGCAAAGGCTACCACACAACCCAACTTCATGTACAACGAAAAGGTGCATTATGATGCAGACGGTACCAGTTGGGCTTATGACAATATCAAGTACTGGCCCAGCAACGCCGACCACATGATAACTTTCTTTGCATACGGCCCCTATGAAGCCACCCCCACAACCGGAACAAACAAAGGCATCGTACTCTCGGGAAAGACAGACAAGGGCATCCCTTTCATTGACTTCACCCTTAAAGAAGCTGCAAAACTGACTGAAATGGTGGATTTGGTAGTTTCCGACCAACGCGACCAGAAATATTCGGATAACAGCGGTACGGTGAATTTTAAATTCGGACACATCCTTTCCAAGGTATTGTTCAAGGTGAAATTGAAAAACGCATTGTCGGGCAACACCAAGGTATTTGTAAGGAAACTGGAGATACTGGGAACTACCAACAATGGTCCTTCCAAATTCTATACGAAAGCGAAATATAAAAACCAGCACTGGAACTATGATGACGCAACTGTTCCCACCGGTGACTTCAACGTGGCGAATATTATGAATGTCGCCACCATTTCGGGAGTGGGCGATTATACCAAAGAGGCGATTGAAGCGACTACCGAGGCCAAATCCCTGTTCAAAAACGGTGAGTTCCTGTTTCTGATACCGGTGAATGACAGTGAAACTCCAGGTGCGGAAACCGGAACAACGTCTAACGGTGAAATTAAAGTCCGCCTGACGTATGACGCGATAACTCCCGATGTGAACGATCCCAACAAATATCTGGTCAGCGAGACGGAGGCTTTGGTGGACCTTCCTTCGGGCGCATTGAAACTGGGTACGGCTTATACCTATACTTTCAATCTTGCCCTTAACCCGGTAAAGGTGACTGTGGACGATACCATTACGGACTGGGCGGACGGTACACCCGGCAACACAGGAGACATCTAACCGACGTTTCTCCCGCGAGCGTAACCGCTTTTGCAGGGAAAGCATACAGGCCGGACGGGGTTGAATGTCCCTTTCCGGCCACACGATAAAAAAAGAGTAGAACAAACAGAATATCCAAGGATGATGAAAACAAACTACCTGACAGCCGTGGCATTCGGCTTGCTGGCGGCACTCTGCGGCTGCCAAGCGGAGGATGATACATCGCGTACACCGCAGGGGAACATTCCGATAGGTTTTTCGAGTGACGTGCCCGGGACAAGGGCAACGAAAGAGTACGGCTCGGCCGCCGACCTTACAGATATGGGCGTGTTCGCTTATTTCACCAACGGCACGTTCAACCAAGGCAGTTCCACCCCCAACTTCATGTATAACCAGAAGGTGGAACGGCAAGCCGATGGAAGCTGGACATATGCCCCCGTGAAGTACTGGCCGGGCAACACGACAGACCGGCTCACCTTCTTTGCCTACGCCCCCTATGTGGACGAAACTGCGACAGGCGGAAGCAACCCCTCCTTTCAAGGCAGGACTGCGGCAGGTTTCCCAAAACTGACCTACACCGTGCCTGCGGCGGAAGCCGACCAGACAGACCTGCTTGCCGCCACCCCGCTGATGAACCGGACAGCGCCCACCACCGGCAGCGAAAAGGTGACATTCAGTTTGAAACACGCTTTGAGCAAAGTAAATATCGGTATCAAGAGCGAGGTGGGTATTACCGTAACCGCCTTGTCGGTAAACAAAGTTCCCACCACAGCGACGCTGACGTTTACAAACAGCGGTTTCACTTGGGGAGGCTATACGGGTACGGAAACCGTCACCGCCACCCTTGCCAATGGAACGGTAGCAGCCAATACCGCTGACGCGCAGAAAGTAGCAACCTTCTACCTGTTACCTCAAAAAGCCTCTGCCACCCTCTCCATTGCCTATACACAGGCTGGAACCCCGAGTATGCAGTTTACCAGAACCGATATAGCATTCCCCTCCACCGCCACTGCATGGGAGCCGGGGGTGAGCCTGGGCTATACGCTCCATGTGAAGAAAGACGGGAAGGTGACTGCCACCGTAGGTCAGGACTGGTCTTCCGAGTCGGGAGGCGATATGTCGGGACAAGAAAAAGGCATCAACTCCATTGAAGAATGGATGGCGTTCACCAAACTCTGGAATGCTAACGGGCTTCCTACCCTGTCCGACGGGGTAACTCCCGACTATTCACTGTATGAGAAATACGGCTGGTATGAGACGGACGGTGCGAACCGGACCTTCACCATCAAGCTGACCGCCTCGTTTGTGCTGACAGGAACTAAGGCGGGCGAGCTTTATGCCCCCGTGGGCACGGACGCCCACCCACTGACACTGCCCATTGACGGGCAGGGATGGGAAATCAGTATCGACTTGCAGAACAGTTCACAACTTATCAAAGGCAAATATTCGGGCGTTGTGGGCTATACACGCTCCGGTATCAGCAACCTGCGGGTGAAGACCCTTTCCGGCATCAGTTCTACCACGGGTTACAGCATCGAGTCATCGGGCGCCACATACGCGGGCGTGCTGGCGGGCAGGGCAGACGGGGATATTCTGAACTGTTCGGTGGAACTTAACAAGACAACGGTCGTCAATTCCAATGCTTCGGCTGCGGGAGCCATGTATCTGGGCGGACTGGCAGGCTATTGCGGCGGGAATATACTGAACTCCGCCGTCTTCGAAGGTTCCACCTCTAAAGTCAGTTTTAGCCAGGCATCGGCCGGAAGCGGCATTGGCGGACTGGCGGGCGGTGTGGCATCCGGCAAGAGGGTGGAGAACTGCTATGTACAGCTTTCCGAACTGAGCAACCAGGCCGGAAACACGCCCGCTGCCGGGTGGTTGGTAGGCAGTAAGTCGGGTGTCGGTTTCAATGCCTGCCATTATAAGTCGGGAAACACCGCCTCAGGCTGTACGCCGAATGACCCATTGACAGGGATCACTTCGTTTGCGGACTTCACCGGGCTGTGCGCCCTGCTCAATGCGGAGGCAGGCAAGCATACGGGATGGGCACTATGGAAAGAAGTGAAAAATACGGAAGGAAGCGTGAAGCAGGTGGCACTGGATTTATACAGATAAGTACGATTTAAGATATATAATTAAGAACTGGAGTATGAAGAAATATCGAATATTGATAGCAGGGCTGCTGCTCCTTTCGGCCTCCTGCACGGACGAAATGGAGCGCGACGAACAAAGTAACGGGAGTTTTCGGGTGACCGCCTCTATAGAAGATACCGGAGCAATGTCCCGTGTAGCGGACAGGAACAACCGGACCTCATTCACGGAAAATGATCTGATTTCTATCGGATGTAGCGGAAGCGATTTTTACAAATATCGCTATTCGGGAACAAATGGTGTATTTGTCCCGAACACCACCGACACTGACCGGAAACTATGGTCGGACTTGCTAAGCAAGTCCTCAATGGCGGTGGATGTATATGCCTGGTACGGAACCATGGCCATGAGCAGCGCCCTGCCCGCAGTGGGGACGAGCGTTTCCATTCCGCAAAACCAGACCACGGAAGCCAAGTTGCTGTCTGCCATTTGCATGGCGGCGCATCAGTCGGCATCTCCCACCACCAATACACTCAATTTCACCTTCCACCATCTCACGGCACGGCTTTTCCTCTCTGTGGATATTGTGGACCCCGCAGTGAGGCAGACAGACGTAATGGATGCGACGGCGCAAGTCAACCAGATCTATGCGGACGGGACAATAGCTACGAGTACATCGGGTGAATATCAGTTGAACGTGCCGAATGACAAAGCAGGCACGCAGAGCATTCGTATGAAGCAATTCTGGTCGGACCAAGAGGTGTTTCATCTGGATTTTGAATGTCTGTTGCCGCCCCAGACGTTGGGCAGTGGACAGAATATCACTATCACTTTGGCTAACGGCAAGGAATACGTTTGCCACACAAGCGGCGACCTCGCATTGACGGCAGGGAAGAGAACAACCTTGTCGGTTACTTTGAAAGCGGACAAGGATGCTACTTTAAAACCGAAAGTGACAACGATTCCCAATGCGGAAGCCAGTGCTTTTTCCGGTAACCGCTTGATTTGCGTTTTTAAGAACGCTACCGGAGAATATCGATACTATGTATATGATAAGCAACCGGATAACTCATGGGGAGAAGGTGAACTGGTGTATGAAGATGAAGAAGGGACAATAGAATTTCCGACACAGGCGTACAGCAGCATTCTGAAAAAGACAGGAAATATCGAGATGTCGGGAGATTATGTTGTACTGGGTACCGGTGCCGATGGAAGTAACAATTACGCCACTTATTTTATTAAAAAGAGCAAGAAGACCGGAAAATGGTATTGTGCGAATGGAAATATACAGGGACATGGATATAGTGTCTGCATCAGTAATGATTTTTTGGTGAGTGGAAATCATGTCTATAATGGAACACAGTCCAAGCACTCTTATATATATCCTATTGACGAGGATGGTAACTTAGGGGATGCGCAAGACAGCCCATCCGGTATAGGTGCATATAAATGTTCTATTTATGCTAATGTATTGGCGACCAACACCGGTGTGTATGAATACGATGAGAACGTTGGGGAATGGAAAAAATTGTTTAATACCGCCTATGGCATTACCCAGCGTGTAGCCACTGATGGAAAAAGAGTGATTGCACAGAGTGGAGGCGGTGAGTCTGATGTGTATATTTATAATGTAGAAACACATCTGGAAGAAGAATGGGAAGGTACAAAAGCGAGGGCAGGTCAAAGCCGACCGATTGCTATATATGGAAACTACGCATTGACAGGTATAGAAAAAAAAGGGGTAAACATCTCTTACAGGGATCCTTCTACGGGCAAGTGGCGCATTATTAATCCGGATGGCGGATTTCTGGAGATGATGAAACATTGGGATCCAAGTATCACACTTGCAAATATTGACGGATCAAATCTTTTCATGAAAGGTACTCGCGCTATGATTGTTGATAACATTTCCTCTACCTGTTTCTTTATCGAGAATATAGATAAGATGGTGGAGGATTATCTGGCTAATCCTTATTAACACCTGTATAAATCAATAAGACAAAAGAAGGTTTATAGCCTTCATTAATCAATTAATAATTAAAATTTTTATTCAAGTAATGAAAAGATTCAGAAGAGGTGCGCAGCAGGCACCCGATGCCACAGATGCATCAAAAAAAAGACTACTCGTGATGTAATTTCAGATGGTTTTCGCTGGACGGAGGCCATGCGTATAGTTCGTGCCGACCATCCGGAAGTGACTATTATCTTGCCGAATGAGAAGATACAGGTTCGTCCCGGCGATGATGTGCGCAGTCTTATTACTCCGTATGTAGCCGTTATCCGTCAGGCGTTGGACAGCAAGAGGGTAGGTGAGTGGAAAGGTTATACCGCTGAGTGCCGCATTCGCCAGGTGCGCCGTTTGCTCACCCATTACTTCTACTTTCACGAAGGTGCCATCAGTGAACAAGCTTTCGATCTGTTGGTTGAAGATTTACTGTTTGTGCATAAGGCAGGCTGATGCCTGTAGTTTTTATTCCCCCGGAGACGGGGGATTTCGGAAAGAAAAGAGTATCTTTTTGTGTTTTCAGCAGAAACTTTCTATCTTTGTAGATGTTAGTTGTTTTTGGATAAAAAAGGAGGCGTTATGGATATGAGCGTGAGATTGGCTCACAGCTATTTCGATATGTTGAAGTCGCTGGGAGATGAAACAAAGTTACATCTGATAAAGATGTTGACAGATTCGTTACTTAAAAAAGAAGGGACAAGTGATACCGCCAAGGGTAAGACGTTGGAATCCTTATTTGGTGTGTGGGCAGATGATGCCGAGGCAGAGGAAATGCTGGAAGCTGTTAAAGAAAAGCGAAGCGGCACGACGCGCCATATTGTGTCATTGGACTAATGAAAGGATATTTACTTGATACCAATATTTGTATCTTCTATATGAAGGGCAGATATCAGCTGGATGAGAAAATCGCGAAAGTTGGTCAGAATAATTGCTATATATCAGAGATTACAGTTGCCGAACTGCTTTTCGGGGCTGCTCGTAACGCGAACAAAGAAAAACATCTGAAGCAAATTGCGAGCTTTATAGGACAATTCAAAATATTGCCTATTTATAATGCCTTGTCTGTCTTTGCTGATAAGAAAGCGGAGCTATATGCCAAAGGGCAGCCAATAGATGATTTTGATATTTTGATTGGTGCTACAGCTATCTATCACAAGCTTGTTATGATAACTGAGAATGTAAAATATCTCAATCACCTTTCATCTATAAAAATAGAAAATTGGATTGAAAGGTAAAGGCACGACAACCAATCTATAGGTTTACTCATCAGGCAGTTATTTAAAGTTTGTAACTGCCTTCATGACGAGTTCATATTTTTTTTCTACGTTCCCGCTCTTCTTTTGAGATTTTTCGCGGATGCTTCATTTGTTCTTCAAATCTACGGGCATCTTCTCCGGATAAGATAGGTGTTTCTCTAATAGGTCATGCCATATCACTATCTCCTTTCTTAATTAAAACATCGCAAAGATACTAAAAGTTTTTGTAGGGATGGTGCATTATCTTTGAAATAACTCACTATTAAAAAACGCCTATATACCTGCAATGATTTTATTTAGTGATGTTTATATTTGTGTTGGTGTAAATATTTGCTGTTGAGCTTTGAGTAATACTTCCTAATTTTGCGCTGTAATACAGAATATGAGTATATTATATGTCTCTATTTGAAGTGTAAATAAGTAAACAACTGAGCAATGAAAAAGAAAGAAAAATTGATTAAGGTAAACAGTAAAGGAAAACGCATCATCAGTTCGGGGCAAACGCATCATGCGTTGGGACCCGACGCATCATCTGTTTGACTCGAACACATCATCTGTTCTGATAGATATACTTTAGTATATCATTTCTTCTAATATAATTATGTTGTGTTCGTTTGCCCTCCGTTCAGGTGCTCACTTCTTTGTGTAATATGCTGAATATCATTCAAAGAAGATGTCTGTTTGGGTGGTCGGGCGAAAACGTAAAAGATGTTAATTTGAAAAATGTTTGATTGATGAAAGATAATTTGTTAAAGACGGGCTATGTCATGGTTTCCCGGGCATTACTGATGGATGTTTATGGTAAGAGAGGTGCGGCAAGTAGTGAAGAGGAAGCACTTCTGAGGGTGCTGACCTTTGTTAACTATCGGGATGTGGTGACGCTCTATAATGGTGTGCAGGTGACCTGTGCGCGTGGAGAGTCAATCATTTCTTTTGCCGGGTGGGCGGATATATTGGGATGGACGAGGACGCATGCCCGGCGTTTCTTCGAACATTGCTTCGTCGAGGGTACCATGGAGAAAGTGCCGGGAGCCTGTCCCAGTCATATTCGCGTGTCCAACTATGATGCCTGGACGGGTAGTCCCACAGGTAAGAAACAGTCAGCTGAAAGACCGGTAGATGAAGCTCTGCAGCAATTCATCGGCAAATACAGTGAAGTGACACATCTGCCGGTGGAGAACAAAGGGCAGATAGCCAAAATCTGGAAAAAACTGTCCACGCGTGAACGCGAACTTGCCTTGATGCATATAGAAGACTATTATTACAGTCTGAACAATGTGCAATATTGCCTGAGAGCCGCGCACTACCTGGAGTATAAATCGTTTGATAATGATTTTATAAATTGAGATGAATGCTATGGCCGAAATTCTTAATCCCCACGACGCCGAACTGGAAGAAGTAGTCCTCGGTGCCTGCCTGCTGGAGACGGCAGCCATGACGCTTGTTGCCGACAAACTCCGTGCGGAGATGTTCTACGAGCAGAGCCATTCCGAGATATTCTCCGCCCTGCTGGCCATGTATCACACAGGTAAGCGCATCGACATCATCACCGTAAGGCTTGAACTTGCCGCCCGTGGCAAACTGGATGCTGTGGGCGGGCCGTTCCGGCTGACGCAGCTGACTTCGCGCGTGGCCTCTTCCGCCCACCTGGAGCAGCACGCCGCCATCCTGCGCGAGCAGTACGTGCGGCGTGAGGCCATCATCGGTATGCACCGTCTGTTGGCCGCTGCCTCGGACGTGACGATAGATATGTCTGAAACATTGGTGGAACTGCATAACCTTGCCGACCACCTGGAAGGCGAAGCTGCTTTTGACGATTACTTGCGCAACATGGATCAGTTGATGCAGGACACCCTGAAACTGATGGATGGCCGTGTGGCAAACAATCGGGAAGGCGTCATCGGTATTCCTACGGGGCTTGCCGATCTGGACCGCATGACGGCCGGCTGGCAGTCGGGAGAGTTGGTCATTATTGCCGCCCGTCCCTCGATAGGCAAGACGGCTTTCGGGCTGCATCTGGCGCTGGCAGGCGGGCGTGCAGGCAAGTATGTGGTGGTCTACAGCCTTGAGATGCAGGGCGAACAACTGGGCGACCGCTGGATAGCTTCCGCTGCCGCCGACATCAATGCCAGCCATATACGTACGGGACTGATGACCGCCGACGAGCAGCAACAGGCTTTGGACACTGCCCGCGAATTGTCACGCCTGCCCGTCTACGTGGATGACAATCCGAAGATGGGAATGGATCATATCCGTTCTTCGGCGCGCTTGCTGAAAAGCAAAGGCCGGTGTGACTGTATCATCATCGACTACCTGCAACTTTGCGAAATGGCTTCCGGACAAAAGAACCGTAACCGCGAACAGGAAGTGGCGGAGGCAAGCCGCAAGGCGAAGTTGATGGCGAAAGAACTGGGTGTGCCGGTGATTTTGCTCTGTCAGTTGAACCGTGAGTGCGAAGGACGCGGCGACCACCGCCCTGCACTGAGCGACCTGCGCGAGAGTGGGGCGATAGAGCAGGATGCCGACCTTGTAATGTTGCTCTATCGTCCGGCCGTTTATGGAATACCGACGGAACGTAAGAGCAAATATCCCTCGGAAGGCTTGGGAGTAGTGATTGTGGCGAAGCATCGCAACGGAGAAACCGGTGATGTGTACTTCGGGCACAATGCCAGCATGACGAAGATAGGGGAGTATGTGCCGCCGTTGGAGTGGATGATGAGGAATGCGAAATAGATATTAATTATTAATGCAAATCAGGAATTGAAATTAGTTCCTTCTTGTAGGGTTATGAACAAAGCAGGCATTCATTGCGCAGCTCAAGGCTGAAAGCCTTTTATCTTATAGCCCAGG